>ERZ1034901.2-NODE-2-length-258062-cov-105.456848_pt1 | contig 258062 bp, 275 predicted proteins | sample MGYA00520628_ERZ1034901 | MGnify/ENA primary metagenome ERZ1034901 (study PRJEB33766, sample SAMN09781783) | gut metagenome | biome: gut microbiome | host: Homo sapiens | place: Madagascar | study: EMG produced TPA metagenomics assembly of the PRJNA485056 data...
AAAACTGGATTCGTAGGACTCGAATTCAGATTCATAACTATACTCGGCAAACGACGTAGCATTAACAGTGTTGCACAGCATCTTTGGTTGTCTCCTTTCGTTTCGTTCTGATTACATTATACCACTTTTGTGGTTCTGGTCAATCAACTTGTGGTTTATTTTTTCATCCATTTGGCGGTATCTGGTATATACACCGCGTCTGTCCCCTCTTGCTTTGGATTGGACGGATTTCCCCTGCTGCCAACTGGCGGCGTTTGGCTCTTAAACTTATACTTATCACGGTAACCAGCGCCTTCGTGAAGAACGCGGTCTGCATCGAGTTCATGTTTACTCATCACACACACGCTCCTTCCGGAATCCTGTCTGCATCCGACAATTCGTCGACAGTCAGTTCCTTCAATGTTTCTTGGTCTGTATCCAAACTGATAGTGTACATATACACTACATGTCCATTCTGGAATACTTCGGCCGGTATTTTGCTTTTGCTGGCGATTTGTTCTATTTGCTGCTCTGTTGCTGGATACAGAACCCAGCGCTCTTCGCTTCGTACTTCTGTGCAATTACAGAAATACAATTTTCCTTCTTCGTCTTTGCAGGTACAGAGTAACGGAATGCCGTCGTAATACAGAAAGACCTTATCGATAACAAGCTCTTTTCCAAACAACTCTTTGAAATTTAACCCATCAAATAATGGCTCTCCACACAAATTCATACCTGTTCCTGTCTTACTTCTTCCGTGATTCTTTCAATGATTCGTTCTGTGCATGTAGAAATCACAGCATTGGCAGTAGCTTCCATTCCAAACTGAGAACAGAACACATCCATCTGGTTGTCATCTATAGGGTACCCGACAGAGTCATTAAACTTCCTCACCAATTCTCGAACGTCATCCTGATTGAGGGGCTTGACCTCATGTCTCTGAACGAACCTGCGAATCAAGGCTTCATCCAATTGGTCGGGACGATTTGTTGTTCCGATTACGATAACATCGTTTTTGATATTGTCGAGCTCCTGCATGAGAGCGATTACGACGCGGCTCATTTCTGCCACATCATCTTTCTTTCCTCGCATCGTACCAAGCGCATCGATTTCATCAATGCACAAAACACAAGGCGTTCTTTTCGCATAGTCGAACATATTACCGATGTTCGCTTGGGTCTGTCCTAAAGAAGAACTGATGATGCCGGAAAACTTCACGACGACAAAAGGCAAATCTGCTACATGCGCAATGTACCGTGCAAGTTCTGTCTTCCCTGTTCCCGGCTGCCCTGTCAAAAGCAAAGAAGAAGTATAGCGGATTCCCAGTTCCTGCAACCGCAATGCTGCAACTCTTGTATTGAGAAGTTTATTGACAACAGATTGTTCCTCCGGCCGAATGAGAAACCTACCCTCAGGGAAATTCGTGACATCCTGTGCGGCGATAATCTTCTGCAGATTATAGGGCAGTTCAATGAGTTCCGGGCCTTTATTGTCAAGTTTCTTTAGCTGATACTCTTTGAATTTTTTATCTTTCTCGGTCGCTATTTTGTTTAAGATGATTTTTGCTTGTTTTTGAGCGTTTCGAATGTCGCCATCAACAACATAGCGAATCAGTGCTCGTTCATAGTCATTCATTTTGTCCCCTCAATTTGCGATGCCGTTAATCGGTGCCTTCAAAAGCTCTGCGGCCTGCGCGGTAATGGGTTTTACGTCATCGATGCTAAGATGATATGCTGTTGCGAGCTTTTGTCTTTCCTTTTCGATTTCATCGATTTTGAGTTTCTCTGCCCTGTCCACCATACTAATGGTCCGGTAGATGTATCCCGGCCCTCCTCCGAGTTCCGGCATCTTGCTTATATGGAAAAACAGCGTAACACTCACATTGGCGTACTCGCTGTGAATTAACAAGTCATCATTTTCCTGTTGCACATTTTCACCCACCTATCTCAATCTGATTTTTTCGCTGCTGTGATATTTTTTGCTTTGTTGTACATTACTAAAGCGGGGAGATTCCTGCATCAACCCTCCATTTCATTGAGCTTTTTGAGCCATTTCGTTTTGACAATGTGTTCCAAGTAATCCGCATTGTATTTGGGATTCGATGAAATCACAGAGAACGGTCTACCAAGCTCTTTCTCTCTCAATTCTTCCGTTTCCCGCATTTTTTCAAGCATATACTGGAAATTTTCGGGGTAGTATTTATACAGATATGCAAAATTCAAATACGAGGACATAGGGCAATACATACAACCGCAGCGCTTGTTGGTTTTGTAGTAGTTGTTGAAAATCGGCTGTGTCTTTGCCCATTCCAAAATCACATCCTCGTTAATGCCGTTTTCTGCGAGAGGGTATATCTCTAACTTTTTGGCACTCAACCGCTTGTTAAAACGGCGTTCTTCATCGGCGCAATAGCCTATGTAATGCACTACATAAAAACCGACTTCGTTCAGCCATTTGGATAGTTGCCGCTTTGCATCAAGTTTATAGTGACCGTTACACCATCTTATTTTTCTTGTTGGGAAACCGCATTTATCATACAATTCTTCCCACGTTTTTCTCGGCTTGATTCGCACAAATTGGATGCCAGCTCGCTTGCACTCCGTTTCCATATAGTCGATAACGTTATGTATAAACGGGTAGTCGATTTCGAGTTCAAAGTGAACCACGCCGTCAAGCGGGTATCTGTCCAGATTGTGCAGTATGTAATTGAGCATATACAGGCTATCTTTTCCGCCAGAAACGCTTGCCCAGTATGATGGGCGCAATGCAATTGCTTTGTCTGAGTCAGTAATTGTCGGTTACCTCCGTGTGCCAGCAGTCTTTGCGGCACTCTCGATAAAAACCCACCCTGAACTGGGTAGAACTTCTTATTTTGATTTTCTTAGATGTGTGGGAACACCTCATATACACTGACATACAGCATCCCCGGCTTATAATCCGCATATTCTACCGGGCGCTTCTGCTCGTACACCTTCACATCGGAACTATCGTTCGCTGTGAGCCAGAGATATTTGACATGCTCAGCATAGCGCGGGTCTTCTATACGATAAACCTGACCTTCTTTGATTTTGAGACGGCGCATATAGGCTTGTACGCGAGAAAACTCAACAAACGCACCGTAGTCACCAATCACGATACGATTATATCCGTTCGCAATGATAGTGCCATCGGTGGTTTCGAGCGGAGTTGTATCTCCGGATATATTACACCATTCCGGCAATGTTTTCTGAAACTCAGCTCGCACATCGCAGAAGAATGTACGAGGGATAGGCTTGTATTTGTGTTTACGGGCAAGCTGCTCTTGGTATTCGAGCATCTGAGTACCGACTTTTGAAATTTTGTGTTTCATGGCTTTACCCCTGACTCAGCATCTGTGCAGATGCAATTTCTCGAATGCTAGATACAATACGGCGATGAGAGCGCATCAGCGTCAATATACGGTTGCGGAGCTTTTCGTCCTTGATAAGCTGAGCAACCTGCTTGATTTCCGATTCGCGCAGATACATCGTACTGTTGATGAGAACGCCATGTACCTCGCCATCTTCGGAACTTTCCTCAACCTTATTGACATTGTCATAGGCGTAAATTACATCGACATCAATAGTGATGGATGCTCTCTCAAGAAGTTCAGTCCCTCCTTGAGCTACCAGCCACTTGTGTGTGTAGCTTTCGTCAGAAATGTATGTTTCGCCAATGAGTTCCAGCGATGGTGAAACGAGATGGTTTGTGGAATAGCGAATGTGTTCTTCACTTTCGTTGAGGTTATCCTGCCAAAGACGCATCGGCTTGATGTTTTTGTCTTTGAAGTGAACATAGGTGTCCCGAATGAATGTGGAGATGGTCCGTTCAATGTGGTCGATTTCCGGCATCTCTTCTACGTTGCGGAAAACAAGGCGTGTGGACTCGCCTTCACCGTATTCTTCGTCGTCTGTCACATAACGGACCTTTTCCAGCACAAACTTGGGTTCCAATGCTGTTTTAACGGCTTCAAGAGAAAATACATTCCATTTCATCAGACCGGCCTCCACTTCTTTTCCCACTGGTCGTATTCGGCAACTTCACGCTTTACGGTTTTTCCGTCTTTTTTATATAAGGTGATTCGCTGTGCATAGTTTGCGGCGTGTTTTTGCAGCCGCTGCAACGCTTCTTCTTCTGAGCTTGCTTTTGTAACTCCACGATAGGAACCACCAGAGCCTAAGATTTCGGGTTCGTACCAGCCTGTTTCGTAGTATACAGTCTGTTCTGTTGCTTCATCCAGAACAACTTTCCCCTGCTCACCGTAGTCACCCGTATAGCTGCTTCGAATGATTCGTGCGGCACGGTCGTTCTCCTGCTCTTCGTAGGCTTTTACAATAAAATCGACGTAGGTTTTGAACTTCTGCTCGTCACCGTCTCGATGCGCTTCAATGAGTTTTCCAATCGTGACAACGTTGATTTGGTTCATGATTTTTTGTCCTCTCTTTCCATACTTTAATTATACTCTTCCGTCAGACTGAAGTGTGATTTTCTAACGATTGTTAGCGAAAAATTCATAATTTGAAAGGGCAAAAGCTGAACGTTGGAACGTCTGAATCAGGGTTCTCAACCTGGTATTTAATGACTCTTTTTTGCGCCCCTAAAGCCTTGTATGTCTGCTCAGCATTCACGCATAAGCCGTTGGCAAAGAAGAGAGTGGAACCATTGCGTTCACTGATATTTTCGGCAGAATACATTTTTGGCTTTCTGATTCCGGGGTCGAGATGGATTCCACCGCGCATCAGCTTTTCAGCATAGAACCAGACATCAACGCGGGAGAAAATGTAAAGCAGCTGCGTGGTTCTGAAATAATAGAGAATCTGGTCCGCACCACTCCTGTATACCCAGCCCGGGGTGTGCCATAAAGGGTCGATGCCATCCCGATACCGCCGCGCCACCCGTTGTTCGTTCAGAGCGTCAGGCACCATGGAGAAGTAGTCCACCGAGGTTTCCAGGTAGAAATTTCCGGTATTGTGACTGTCCACTTTCGCTTCCAGGCCAAAGGTCTTACCATTCTTCTTCCAGACAATGAAATCGGTATCTTTGTCTTGATATGATTTATCCTGAGTCACGTCATCGTAATGGCTAATGCCATGATTCACTTTGATAATCGGGTCGTTAAGGAATTTGCGAGCCAAGTCTTCTCCGAATTTTCCCTCATCAAGCTGCTTTGACATCTTAAACTGACGAGGGCTTTCTTCCCAGGCTATCATACTTTTACACGGCATCTGCCGAATTTTTAGGCAGCTGCGATACGATATGTGCAACGATACGTTCTGTACAGGCATTGACAACGGCGCTGGCCGTCCGCTGTTCACGCAGCGAATGGCAGAGTTCGTCGAGTTCGGATTCCGTGAAGGGATAGTCTGCCGAAGCAAGGAACTTCTTGCACAGTTCTTTCATGTCATCGTCGCCTAAAGGCTTGACGCGGTGTTTGAAAGTGAATCGGCGAATGAGGGCTTCGTCAAGGTTATCGACGCGGTTTGTAGTGCCAATGAGAATGACGTCATTCGGGAGCCGGTCAAGTTCCTGCATCAATGCGATGGTGACGCGGCTCATTTCAGCGACATCATCGCGGCTGCCACGGCACATTCCGATGGCATCAATTTCATCAACACAAAGAACACAAGGCGTGCGCTTTGCGTAATCGAACACTCTGCCGATGTTCTGCTGTGTCCGGCCAAGAGCAGAATTGACAAGGCCAGAAAATTTCAGGAAAACAAACGGTAAATTCGCCTTGTGTGCAATGTAGCGGGCCAATTCAGTCTTACCAACACCAGGAAGGCCCGTCAAAAGCAAAGAGCAAGTATAGTGGATGCCAAGCTCCTTGATGGCTAAAGCTGCTTTTCTGGTGGCCAAGAGCTTGTTGATGACTGTTTCTTCCTCCTCGCGGAGCAGGAACCGGCTTTCCGGGAAATTTGTAGCGTCCTCCGCAATCAAGAGACTTTCCAGGTTGGCAGGCAGCTGAATGAGTTCCGGTTTCAAAAGATTCAGCTTTTTGAGTTCAGCCTCCTTAAACCGGGCATCTTTTTCAGGGACATTCTTTTCAAGCATGATTCGGCACTGAGTCTGTGCATTTCGGATGTCGCCATCCACCACAAATCGAATCAAATTCCGTACGTCATCGGTCATTGTTATTTTCCTCCAAAAAAGAAAAGGCCGCCAAATGGCAGCCTGTTAATGTGATGCAATATTCTGATTTTTGTTTCTACTGCAAATAGTGTTTACCGTCGAAACAGAGAGATTATATTCAGTGGCAAGCGCCTGCACCTTCTCGCCTTCCCTGTGGCGTTTAGCAATCAGTGCATTACGTTCCGTGTTTTTTCGCGGACGGCCGCGTTTCTGTAAAATTCCAGCTCTGACATTTTCCTGATGAAACGTTTCATAAATCGCCGTTTTAGAGATTCCGTATTCTTTGGCAATAGTGCTGACCGAGACCCCTCTTTCGATTTTGCTTCGAATATCGGAATTCCTTTGATTGGTCTTGTCTTTCAGCGCCTTGTGATAGTATTCCTGACAGGTTTTTCCAATTTGGCGCATGTCCTTGTAAAGAGTGGATTTTGAAATACCGTATTTCTCACAGATGTCTTTTGAGGACGTTCCTGCCTCATAATCCGCAAGAATCGCCTTGCGCCTTTCATCCAACTTTTTGGAATTTGTATGTAAATGCCCTGCAAGGACGGTACGGACACTGCTTCGAGACAAAAAGTATTTTTTGGCGATTTCCTTATCAGTCATTCCGGCTTTCGCATCTTCCAACATAGCCGCATTGCGAACTTTCGTGGCAGCAGACTGCTTTTTCTTGTTCTTCTTAATCGTAGCTTGAGCGTATTCGGAAACAGTATAGTAGCACTGCTGATAGGTCACGCCATGCTTCTTTGCGATTTCAGCAACCGTCATCCCGGCTTTCGCATCTTGAATCATAGCTTCGTTGAGAGGTGCTCTTTTTGCTTTCTTTGCAAGATTCTTTTCTTTTGCTAGGTCTCTCACCATGGCATAGCAATAAGAGCTTGAAAAATACGTTTCCTTGGCGATTTCCTTGACAGTTTTGCCAGAAAGATACATTTCCCGAACCTTTTCGCGGTCTTCTTTGACCTGCTGCTTCGCAACATCTTTCTTTGATGCAGCCATGCAATTATTCCTCACTTTGACAACTTTTACTTTTCCCTGGGCCTGGACTATACCGCTTCATGGCGCGATATACGCTTCCCTTTTTGAGCCCGTATTCTTCCGCAAGCTCTTTGACAGAAACGCCGTTTTTGTATTTCCTGACCATCTCGGCGTTTCTTTTCTTGCCAGTCTCGATACGGTTTTGGCTGTGGATTTGTCGGCCATTCTTTCCGTGCGTATGAAGAATCCGATAAAAGAGCGTTCCACTGATGCCGTATTTTTCCTGGAGCTCCGGAGATTTTGCGCCCATCTCATATTCATGAATCATCTGGGTTTGCCAGGCTTTCTTCTTTGCTTTCCTCTGCCGGGCCTGTTCTTTGTAAAAGTCCTTCAGACTATATCGGACAGTAGAAACACAAATTTGATACTTTTCGGCCAGCTGTTCCTGGGACATACCGTTCTTGGCATCCTCCAGCATCTTTTCATTTCGTGCTCTGACTTTGTCATGAGTTAGACACACGTGGGTAATCTTGTTAATCGGCATTTTCGCTATTCTCCTTAGCTCTGGCTTTTACGTTATACTGGTAAATCCCATTTTGATGAAGGATAAGGTAACCTAGTGAAGGGCTGATATTTACCTCCCTGCTCAACTCGATAATCGATTTTCGAGGATTTTTCTTGTAAGCATCAAGAAAAGTTTGGTTCCGCATCTTTTTCTCTTTTTTGAGAGCCGTTTCAATATGATTGTATTTTTGGCTTTCGTACTCTCCGCTCGAATGCAAGATTGCATAAATACGCTGCATGGAAATGCCGTACATCTTGCCCAATTCTCTGGCCGTCATACCGCCTTTATACTGTTTAACAATTTGCTCATTTCGAGTGGTAAGTCTCTTCCTCTTTTTTTCAAAATAACGAGGCGGCTCCTGCGTACCTTTTAGAATCTTGTAGCACATCGTTTCTGAAAGATTATATTCCCTCGCGATTTCTAAAATCGGCTTTCCATTTTTGTAATCTTCGATGATGCTTTTATTGCGGTTCATGCGTTCTTCTTTGTTTGACATAAAGCCTCCGATAAAAAGAAAGAGCAGGTTCAAAACTGAGCCCGCCCTAGCCTTTCGGTCGGATTTTGCCCGACCAACGATGTTTTTTGATGACTTTCGTTCTATATTTTGTATTATATGCAATTCGCACAGATACACAATGTTTTTCTTTCTGGTAATTTATGGTAAGTATTGTGCAAAAAATAAGACCACTACCCTTTTCGGGGCAGTGGTCTCGATTGCTATTGCTTTTGAAAATCAATCCAGTAGTTTTCCGGCCTTGTATGAGTGGTACAAATAGCTCGGATTACAATAGTAAGTTGCAGTATTAAAATCTGAGATGTCATCGCTAATGAACGAGGAAAATACATCAATTACATCCTGGACACCAGGAGTGCTAGTACAGTCAAAGATGATGCGCTGGTACACTTTTCCGATATCTGTATAAGATGGAACCTTGTAGTGGCAGTTAGACACCGTATCATACGTTCCTTCCGGCACAGGAAAAAGCTCACAAATTTCATCGGCAGATTGCTCAAAGCTCTGGCAGTGAAACACATCCGCTGAGTCGAGAATTGCCTTGACTCCGTTTGTGCCAAGAGCAGAAACCACATCCTTGCGATGATTCTTCGTAACGCGGCCGATATATTCAATCAGGCTGCAGGTATAAAAGACATCGTTTTTGCTGTAGGTTGCAGTTTCAGTCATACTTCAATCGCCTCCTTAAAAGAGAGACATTTCAAAGCGACTTCCGTGTGAAAGCTGATTTGATGCGTGGGATGCTTGAATTTTGCCAACGCCCAAAAAGCTTCACGGCTAATATCACCGCTTAGAAAGTCGTTGACGTAGTTCCAAATGGTGTCATCCGCCATGGGTCCTTCCACAATATCATAGTCATGATGTTTGCCCGAGCGACATATAGCAATAAAATCAAGCCACTCATCACTCATTTCGGGGAATTTCTTAATATTTAGCATGGGAGATTCTGTATATTCAAACACGTTGACAATACCACGAGACCTGCCTTTTTTTGACCAGCGAGCGGCTTGTTCGTAGTTGTTAGTGCAATAGAATCCCCATGAAAAATCTTTGGCGTACCTTGTTTTTCTGACCTCAGGGTTGCGGACTATTACATCGCTGCCATGATACAGAACCATTATTATCACTTCCTTGCATATATTATACTTGTTTTTATGTGTCAACACAATCATTTCGTATGATTTTGGTTCCTACGCTTTTTGCTGAAAGAACCCGAATCAAAGTTTCGTTCTAGGAGTATTAGTTGTTCGATTCCCCCGGCAGCCACTGCTGCGGATAAGCACGAAGGCGGTTACTCGGCACGCAGTCATTCAGAGCAGAGTTCTCAGCAAGCGCCATATCAATGATGTAGTAATCATTGCCGTTGCGCATTACATCGACGCTCCACTGCCCTGTCAACTCAATGCGAGGAATAACCTTCTTCAGCTCAGCCAGAACAGTTTGAACGCTTTCGTGGTAACGCTGGTTCAGAATGTCTTCATGCATCTTGTAGACAACATAATCATGGCGTTCCTGTGGGCTGCTGACTTTTTTGAATTCGTTCTTCATAACATCGCTGCGCCAATAAGGACTTGCGCCAAGGATTTCCTTTGTATCAAAATCCACAAACACGCGATATTCAGTGTGCAGCGGCAAACCGTTGTAGATGGTGGGGTTATTTTCTTTGTCCTTGATGTATTCTCTGACGACCCACTCGTTCGTGGTGTTCGCGCCGTAGAAGCAGCGATTGTTCAGAGGGGATGCCATCGAGCATGTCAGATGATTCAAAAACAAGAAATACTCGCCCATCTCATTGATTTCCTTCGGGTTATGGATATGAGCGTTGCGGAATTCGTATTTGGAAGAATACGTGCCCGTTTTGATAAAATAGTCTTCGTATCCATCAAGATGGAAGACTTTCTGGCAATAACGGTTCACGATTTCCTTTGTAACGGGATTCAACGTCTCGAAACCAAGGCGGGTAAGCTGCAGCATGGTAATAGGTACGCGAAGAATTTTTGTGTCCGGAACCTTGAAAAATGCGCTGCCGTACAATCCCTCTACCAGAGGAGGAAACCAGAAGCCCATAGAGTTGGGGTTCATCTCAAGCATCTGATAAGTGAAGTCATCAAGGTCGAGGATGTCAAGACCTTGACGGAACATGTTGTAGTAGAACAATTTTGTGCTGTCGTTCTTTGCATTCTTGTAGCCTGCGTAGTTTTGAAGCAGTTCCTTGTACGACGGCTCAGAAATGTCAATCTTCATCAACTTTCCGGTGAGCTGCGGACGGAGTTCTTCGGGGTAGCGTTTCAACTCCTCGTTTGTAACCTCTGTCATAAAGTCGCGGTTGGCAGAGTATGTCACATAATAGCCACCGCGTTCCGCGTTGTAGATGTACAGACGCGTTTCAAGCACCAGTTCTGTGACGATGCGGTCAATGAGCGAATTGAGTTCCGGTGGGAAGTAGACCTTTTTGTCGAGAATTGCTTTGACTGTAGCTGTATCCCACTGGAGCATATTTTCATGCAGCTCTCCGCTTTCAAGAACCTGTGTCTTATAGACCTCATCAAAGGATTTGAGGGCATCAGGGTTAGTTTTGAGCATTGCTGCAAGCTCCTCATAGGAAAACAGCTTATCTTTCTTATCGGTTAAGATGGCGCTGATTTGTTCAAACATGTCTTTTGTTTCAGTCATTTGTGGTCTCCTTTTCTAAAAAAGCCACCGTTTCTGTAGGAAAACAGTGGCAATGTATAAGTGATATGGTTTAGCTTGCAATGTACAACTCGCTGTTGGAAATGTTCTCCAGCCAGTTTTTGTTCATTACATTACCAAAACGATATTTCTTCTGCGACTTGTAGGACCAATCGCAGCCGGAAACGACATTACCGATGGCGTTCAAGTACAGCTCGCCGCTGTAAAAGTCGATATTGCCGGTTTTGTTGAATTCGTATTCGAGCTTGTCTACATGAGGTTCACGCTTTTTATAGATATTCGAATCGAGATTCTTAGCACGCCCTTCGTTCAGTAAATAAGCCAGATGAAAGTCCGTTACCTTATCGTTACGGTTATATTTCAAGCCACTAAGGATACTTTTACTTTCATATGGGATTGCTTCGTGGAAGTTATCACTGCTGATGCAAAGACCGCACATATAGTCATCTTTTTCATCGCAGTAGGCCCACCACTCCAGACTCGCCATAGCAAGGTCAGCCATCTTATCGACAGCTTTCCCGTTAGTGACCATGTAAAAGCTTCCAACGGCGATACCGCGCTCTTTGACAGCTTTCAAGGTGTATCGAATTGCCGGTATATTCAGAGAGATTTCCCCACCGGTAAAGGTAAGAGAGCTGATATAAGCTCCCTTCTCAAAGTTGTCGAGAAAAGCATCGATGTACTTCTCCTGAATATCGATGCTTTCGGCATCTCCGCGCAGGCAGTGCGCACAGCACATATTGCATCAGTGTGCATTCCGTTGCGGATAAGCCAATGACCTCATTGGCGACGATAGTGAAAGTCTTTAGCATTGGTATTCCTCCGTCCTAAACGTTGACGATGCCGCCGTGCTTGGCCAGAAACGCGTCTACGGTTTCTACGGGCACATACCCGTAGACCGTAGCCAGCGGTGCCTCGTCGTCTTCAGCAAACGGCAGAAACTCTTCGACCTCCTCAGACAAGTAGCTGAGTTCGACCTTAGAGTAATTGCCGTCCGACAGGTCTTCGTTCGGTATGCAGTAGTGCATGCTGCTTGCCTGAATCGACAGGTTGAAGCCGTCTGCACAGACTGCAATCGGCCGAAGCGCAGGGGTGCCGAAGATGGTTTTGGAAAAGGTCTTGCGGAGAAATTCGTTAACATTGTTGATAGCCATAGCGGTATACTTCCTTTCTGTTGTATGAGATGTTTTTTGTCAGATGTACTTTTCCCAGAAGCGCTCGAACTCTTCGTCCGGCATCTGGGCTTCGGTTTCATCCATCACGCGGTCGTAAGTATCGCTGGAAATGTCGGTCCCGACAAAATCAGCAACAGCCTCATGTCCACGCTTTTGGATGGCATCCTTCAGGATAGCCCAACGACATTCGTGAATGGCATCATCCAGCGTTTTGTTGCCATCAGGCTGCCAATACTCGCCTGTCTGCTGAATTCTATAAAACTCATCCAGCGCATCATCAACATTGTTTTCGAGAAGAATATCGTCAATAAAATTGATAGGATAATCCTTGCCGTTGATTTTCACTTCTGCATAACTGAAACAGTCGTCGTCACACGGCATTGCTGCACAGGTGACATCGAAAATTTCGTGCGTTTCCTTGTTTACCTTGCAAGGCAACTGGAATGTTGCTCCGGACTCGAAGTAAGAAAAGACGACCGCTTCCTCAACATCGTTGTCGGGGCATTTCGCAGACTGGATGAATTCCGGCATAGACAGCACATCAATACTCTCTCTTCGGTCGCCCATGGCAGGATAAACCTTCATGATTGTATAACCATCATGCTGCAGCTTTCGGATAGCACGGCACAGGTCCACACGGATTTCGTGCGAATTCATAATGGTGCCACGGTCATCCTTAGGTAGGAAGATTTCGATAACTTTGTTGATGTCAGGAGTTTCGGCAACGAAGTAGACTTTGTCATCGTAAATTTTGAACATTACATTACGCTCCTTTTGGTTCATACAAAAAAGGCGGGCTCCCTAAAAACAGGAAGTCCGCCCTTTAAGCGAAATTGTGAATGTACGAAAGGCATAAAACCCTTTCGATATGGAATGTTATCTATCGTACAATTTTTATTGTAGTCGGTTCGCACAGCTTGTCGAGTAAATCAGGTGCAATTTTTATGGTTTGCAAATCCCACACGCCGAATACCCTTCCTGGATGAGCTCATCGCGGGGCCCCATATAGTCGATTCGATTCTTTTGACTCATCGATTCGACTGCAGAGCAATCGGGTTTGTGAAACTTCATAGTGCTCGTGTTCAGAACGTATGTCTCGTCTATGACAAGTGAAGCTTTGTCCTGTTCATCCTTGGAATCTGCAGCACTACCGGCTTCAATCCGATTTTTATCATGATATTCACCGGAAGTGAAACTTACCTCTTTGCCATCCGAGGTGCAGTAAATATCACCCAGCAGGTCTGTGCGATAAACCTCGACACCCTTGTTTTGCAGCTTGTCGAGTGTTTCCGGATGCGGGTGGCCATAGCTGTTCCCTGCTCCACATGAAATCACAGCATAGGTCGGACTCACTGCGTCCAGAAAAGCCTCTGAGGTGGATGTGCTTGAGCCGTGATGACCTACTTTCAGAACTGTTGACTGAATGTCTTGTCCTGATGCAAGTATCACATTTTCTGCTTCCTGTTCAGCATCACCGGTAAAGAGGAACGAAGTATTCCCGTAGACAATACGCAGAACAATCGATGTGTTATTTGTATCATCGGGAACAGAATTAACACCAACTATCGTGAATTCTGCTTCTCCCAAAGTATAAGAGTCACCTACTTCTGGTATCGTAATTCCTCCGCCTTTCTGTTCCGCATAGCTTGCAAAGCTCCGAAAAGCTTTGCTGTCGTATTCTGTCACAGGACATAGAGTCATGTCCGCAGTGACGGCCTCAAAAGCACCGGACAAGCCGCCGATATGGTCTTCGTGTGCGTGGGTTCCAACGACATAATCCAGGTGTCCATCGGTTTCTCGCTGCATAACAGAGTATAAGAGGTTGGAATCATCGACATTGCCGCCATCAATAAGCATTGAGTAGCCGTCGCAGGTAACAAGGGCGGAATCCGCCTGCCCTACGTCTATAAAGTGAATGGTAAAGCTGCCGTCCACCGAACCGCCAGCTGTCTGGTCACTGCTCACAGTGCTTTCTGAGACGACCCCGATACTGGATGGACTTTCCGATATTATCGGATTCTGACCGCAGCCGGTGAAGTTGAGTGCAAAGAGCGCAGCGATGATTACCGCCGTGCTCCGGAATAGATTGTTTTTGAGTTTCATACTTTTTCTCCTTTCAACAAAAAAAGCGGACCTATCCCGTGATGGGATAAGTCCGCTTAAAATACAGATTGTGAATCCTACTGATTTTTATAGTATCTGTTCACATTTTATATTGTACGGCGTTCGTATATTTTGGCAAGCGCTATTTTTCGCCAAACTTAATGTCGATATATACAATTTCAAAGCACAGTGCAGCGTTCAAAATAAATCCGAAAACAATGTAGGATGGATGAGTCAAGGACCAACCGGGATTTGCGATATACCAGTGCCAATATTTGATGTAGAGTGCAAGAACCACAACCGGCAGGACCAGATACCAGATGATTTCAAGCACAATTTTGATGTCTTTTCGCATTTCACTCGCCTCGAAATTCGAGCGGAATCATGGCCTGGCGCTTCCGGCTTTCTGTATACCAGAAAATACTAAGTCCGGCCAGGATGGCAAAAATGATGATTTTCAAAAGCTTCTTCATTTATTTCTCCTTTTATGCTGCGGATGCGAAGATGTCACCGCAAGGGCAGTTATAAAACATTTTATACCGACTTGTCACGGCCGATATATCCCAATTCTTAATATCTCTCTCCTTTTTTAGAAAATTTTTATCGCTGCGAATATCTTTATGGCATCGTGATATTCGCAGAATAATTGTTTATGCTTTGCTCATTTTTGTCAGTCGCTTAGCAACTGACATGATGAGCCATTTCTGGGTTTTCTCCGAGAGTTGGCGGGGCTTGCATTCGATTTTCTTGCGAATCCCGCAGGTATTTTCGCCGTTGTAATATAGCAGAACTCCTATACCATCAGGAATCTCATCTTTGACCTTCTTGTATAGCGCTAACGGCATCGCATAGTAGTTACAGTGCCCCACAAAGTTGTGGCCATGGTCAGAGTGAAAGTCACTCACGGAAACCTTAATTTCCACGCAGGTGATGACGGTGTCGATGGTGTATGTATGTTTCGTCTTATATAGCCTGCAGAACCGTTCCGTACACGGTTCATTACGAAAACTCCAGTTGGCGATATCTTTAGGGCATGATACTTCCTGCGTCCACTGCCGGACGGACGGCATAACTAAGTCTCTGTCCTCATCCCTGTACATTGAGAGTTTGCAGGTCCCACATTTTGTTTCTGATGTGAAGCACTCTTGAACCCGAACGAAGTCAACAAGGCCGGATTTTATCGAACCGCACTCGACAGGTACTTCCAGAGCGTCGAAGCCTTGACGGAACGAATCAACCCGGTATCCACCATAGTTGGCAGGATGCCAAACCTTTAGCGCTGATTCTATTTTTTGAGTCAGAAGAGTTTTTGCCATGGCTGCTCCAATCCTCATCGAATGATTTCGTGTGCAATAACGTCGGATTCCGTACAAAAGATATCGCTGTAATCGGCCTCATCATTGCCCGCACAGACCTCATGCTGATATGGTGCCGTGCCCTTGCGTTCAATTTCAATGCGCCAAATGCCATCGATATAGCGCACGACAATAATGGTATCGTCGTCCAGGAATAACCGAACTCCCTTGACATCGAAGCAACCAATTTCATCGACCCCATAGTTGGAATTATCCAGGCAGACAAGGTCGTCACTGGACCCATAAATTTTGACCACGTTGCACCTCACACCGTTTTCTGTTCGCTGGTGACAATGCGCGGGATGAATAGAAATTCAGTTTTTCTTGTTTCAGTGTTGGTCCTCCGAATGACCGTGCCATCCCGGATGATTTTCACGCCGTCCTTTTTGATGACGGGCTTTTCATCGCCGACAAAGTTCATCAGTTCCAATTCCTCGACAGTATAGTTGTCCCGGTGCAGCCATTCCGTGAGCTCACCGTCATCGTCGAAAACCGGGACAGCCTCGCTTCCCAGCGTGCTCCTTGCTTTGAATTCATTCATAGTTTTCGTCCTCCTTGCAACAATTTTCCATGCGTATTATCAGAATTCCGGGATTATATCTGAGCTTTGCAACATTCGTACAGTCGCAAAAAGTCAAGCCGATTTAATTTAGGTTTATACCGCCTTCTTCGTCTTCTTGGTTTCGGGCTTTACGATACCGCCGTTGGCATCGTAGACATTGTATGGGAAGTCACCGTTATTGACGCGCTTAGCAACGCGCTGCCCGGTGGCAGTCTTATAATACTGGTTCAGTCGGTTTGCAGTACGGAAAAAGGCAAACCTTGCATACTGTGTGCCGCGCTTGACACGGTTTTCACGCAGCAGTTCGTCCCGCAGCGTGATAGCGTAGTGTTCGGCTTCATTGTTGGTGAACCCCGAATAGAACACGTCCATGAACTTCTCGATTTGACACACTCCCACGATTAAAATCGTGGGATTCTACTTCAACGAGGCCGCTGGCTGTCCCAGTCTTACGCCTCTCGGTGACGGCGTGGTGCCCCACCCGTAGGAGTATTTTTACGCAGGGCAGCCCATTTGGACTAATCCCATGCGGCATATATTGATAGCTGCATTTACGTCTCTCTCATGGTGTGTGCCGCAGGAAGGGCAATCCCATTCACGCTGCTTGAGCGTGAGCTTCGTATAGATATACCCACAGCGGCTGCAGCACTTGCTGGATGGCGCAAAGCGGTCGATTTTCACAATCTCTGTGCCGCAGTTGGATGCCGCCCACTCGAGAATTTGAACAAACTCACCGAACGCAATATCGTTGATTTTGCGTCCCCAGAGTTTTTGCATCCCCGCAAGATTTAAGTCTTCAATGCAGATGATGGCATAATCTCCAATCAGTTGATAGGCAGTCTTGAAGAACCAGTCGGTGCGTTGATTACACATCTTTCGATAGATGCGGTTTAATTCCTTGATAGCTTTCTTGCGGTTATTACTGCCTGCCTTGCAGCGTGAAATGTGACGTTGTATGGTCTTCAGCTTTTTCAGGGAGGTTTTATACCATTGAGGAGAATCTATCACACTGCCGTCATCCAGGTTGAGGAAATGCTTTAAGCCGAAATCCATCCCGACAGCTTTACCTGTTCGTGGAAGAATTTCATTACATTCCTCTTGGGTGACGACAAAGAGGTAGACATCACCTAAATTATCGCGCTTGACGGTTAAGGTTTTCACTTTACCTTTCAATGGCCGAGAATCAAAATACCGATACCTTTTGCCATTGATGGTAATGCGGCCTTTTCCTTCAAACTTGTAGCCTGCCTGCTTGAGTGTAAAACTTTTGTACAGTTCACGCTTCTTGAATTTTGGTAGGGACTTCTTTTTTGGATGCTCCTTTTTCTTATTATCGAAATAGGCTTTATAGGCACGGTCAACTCGTTCCACCACATCCTGAATCGCCTGGCTGCCGAGATTATGCCAATGTGCCCACTTGCGGCGTTTGCCAATTTTAGCAATATACTTTTTCAAGTCGTTTGCCTTGAGCTTCTTTCCATAGACCAAATAGTACATGCGCCGCATAGCAATGCAGAAGTTCCAAATTTCGGAGGCAAGTTCAATCTGGCGCACCAGGTATCTGTTCTTTTTACTGTTGTACAGCTTATACTTGTAAGTTTTAACAACCAGACGCATAGATAGCAGCCTCCTTTCAGTTGGACTCTACTATCCATGGTACGCAATTCGCAAGCATAGGCAAACAAAAAAAGCTGCCTATCCAAAGATAGACAGCAGCTATTTATTTTACTTGACGCCTTTCATCCCACGACTAAAGTCGTGGGTTTTCCCGGCTTGTTTCTATAATTCTAAGCCGTTCGCATAGCTGGTCAACTGCCTCACCACCCAAAAATTTCTTTGTAAACAAAAAAATAGCCCGCACAGAACTGAATCTGTACGGGCTCGTATTAGTCATGGGGATGTTCGTGGCAGGGTTCAGGCGGCATACCATGCGGGTCAGGCTCATGGAAGCGACCATGGTCCCCGATGATTTCTGAAGTACGGATGCCGTTCGCTTTCCGGCAAGCCTCGATGGTCTTAGAAAGCACTTCCTTGACATCGCGCGGGTTCTTGATACGACGGATATCGATTTCCGGTGTCATTGCATCCGTGGAGCAGAGATGGATGCTACCGACACGGCAAAGACGCTCATAGAAGTTCTGCTTGAACGCGATGTCCCGGACGCGATACAGCTGAATCTCATCCTCGCGCAGGTTAAAGCAGCCACGTTGGATGATAAGTTTGGTCTCGGTCAGGGTGTACTTCGTGAAGGACAGGGGCAGAGAAAAGATGGTGTGGCGCTTGCGGTCGGTCCAGAGAATTTTCTCCTGGTCCAAATCGATGCCAAACTCGCCGTTTTTGAGGGTGGACATGGTATGACTCCTTTCGTTGTGGGATTTGTTTGGGTCGTTGTTATTTTAGGGTATTGGAAGTCCGCCATTAAATATAATCAAACAATATGACACAGTTTTGATTTATTATATCATCTCATGTTATAAATTACAATCTTGAACCGATAATGAGGAGATATTTATGGTTATTCTTCTGCGCTTACCATCAGACCGTGCATATATTTTTTCGATGTGCCATTGCTATTTCTCAGCCCTTCTACATCAATTATTGCCGCCCTATAGATAGGCTGTAACATTTTGCGATTAACGGACAGTTTATCATAGTATTTATACGGAGCATACCAAACAACATAATCTGCGTTACACTTTTTTAAAATGCCCTGAAACTCCTCATCATGAGCATAGAAATGTAATTGACCTGAGCTGAGCGCAAAGTTCTGTCCTTTTTTAGGTACACAGTAGGTTTGACCTGCATAAAGTTGAGCGTATGCAGTGGATTCATCAAACACAAAAAACACCGTTTTGAAGTTTTTGTGATTGCTTTGGTATAAAGGTATTTTAGCGTTGTGTCCTAAAATAACTCTTTTGAACGAATCAAAGTACCATTTGAATTGATGGTCTTCCATCGTTGGCAAATCTGTTACAGCATTTATCAGGACATCGGGTGTTTCATCAGTAACAACATCGCTTTCTTTTAATTCCCTAAACAGTTTGTTTTCCAACTCTGCTCTTGGGTTTCGCAATTTTCCCTTTTTTGTTTTCCTTGTGTTGTCATCAACTTTCATGACATCCATCATTAAGCCGTATTTGTTTGAGTAAAAGTCTGGTGGCGGTGCGTCGTGTGCGGAAGCATCTACCCATTCGTTCCAAAAATCTCCGCTCTGGATAATATTGCACAACTCTATTTCTTTACTTGTACCACAAAGTAAGCAAATCACTTTTGATGGTTCTGTTTGGAATCTGCGAATCAACTGCTTTTCAGATTCAATCACGATTATCACCTTCATGTCTTATTTAAAACGAAAGCCTCCTACCACAGTCAGCATGCTACTGATTACGATAGGAGGTTCAAAACCTTTTGCAATAGCTTTATTATACCACGCTTTACAAATTACTCAAGACCAATCTCAATAACTAAGTCAATATCTAAGTTACCAAAATCCTTTAAATCCTTTGTGAGGACGAAGACGCTCTGGACGGATGTATTGGGGGTTGGTTCAAGACATCTGCCTCAGCGTCGAGTGCTGAATAAGGACTACGATGGTTTTTGGGGGTGACGGCAGTCACGAAGCCGGAGTATAGAACCTCATTACTGTGATTGTTTTGGCAGATGGTTTTCTTAGTATTAAGCATTGTCTTCCACCTTGCTGATTTCTTTAATTCTATTTGTCCGGTCATATCCTCTGCGAATTTCTAAAAAGAAATTTGTTGCAATCTCTACGCCGAGAAAATTCACCACGTAAGGAGTTGGAGTATGTCACTTATCCGACTTCGCCGCATTGCACTTCTTGCACAGCATCTGCAGGTTGTCATCCGTGGTATGCCCGCCCTTGCTCCAAGGAATGATGTGGTCACCTTCCATGTCCTCAAAGGCGTACTCGGTGTTGATGCCATTTGCAACGCACAAGGGACACTTATGACCTTGCCGCTCATAGGCGCGGAGTTTCTGCGACTCAGTAAATGCACGAAGGGACAGATGCTTTTCGTCGCGCCAAGTGCGGTCAGAGAGGATGAACGGGATGATGCCTGCCTTCTTGGTTACGTCATCATCCAGCACGAGTTTCTTGATATCAGCGTCCAGAGCGTTGCTGTTGTACTGCTTTGCATGGTACTTGTTGTAGAGCAGTCCCCATGCCTGTGCATCCGTAATCCCCTTTCGCTTCGTCGGGAACAGCATTTTGGCCCAGTTGATTACCGACTGGAAGTAAAGCCAGAGGTCATTGGCATCCTCGTCATGCTGGTGAACCGCCATGTACATCTGCCCAGATTCAAGGCCGTCGCGGTCAGCAATCCATGCCAGTGCTTTTTCCAGCAACTCCTGTCGAATCGGGTTGCCTTTCAGGTATCCGTCAGTCATCTTCGCAGCAACACAGTTGCGTTTCGAGAAGTAGTTCTTGGCATCGGCCAGCCACGGTCCTGTATAAGTAGCATTCAGCAGCTCCTGCGGAGTCAGAACCTCGCCAGCGATGTTAATGCGTTTGAACCATTCCAATTTCTCGGCTTCGGTGCCTTCGCAGACGTAGACCGTCAGCTCATAGTCCAGAATTGCCTGCTTTTCCTCGTTGGTCAAGTTTTGGAAGAACTTGTCGTTGCCATTGACTTTGATAGGAAAATCCTTGTTGATGTACTGGGCAATAGAGACGGTACGCTGCTGTCCATCAAGAACCTCGTATGTGTCAGCCCCGGTCTTAGACCAGTACATAACGTTCAGCGGAAATCCGTTCATTACGGAATCGATGACGGCTGTACGCTGCTTCTCCCCGTAAATGAACTCACGCTGGAAAGACGGGCGAATTGTAAGACGGTCATTGTAGCCAAAGACACCGCCATCGCCATTGTCCTTGTAGTTCTCGACAAGGTCAGATACATTGATTTTTGTTTCTGTAATTTGCATCGGTTTTCTCCTTTTTATTCGATTATATTTCGAACAGTTTTGTCTGTTGATTTAATTATTTGCTTGTTACCCGTATCTGTAATTACAATTTTGATGGGTTCTGTAGGGTTTAGTGAAAGCATTTCTTTCTTTAACGCCTGCTTTGAAAAGTTGACTTGTATTTTTTCTCCTATTTTTAACTCACAAGGAAATTTAATATAGTATATTTGACTTATTATTTGGTTGTAAGGAATTATAAATTGATTATAATATTTGCCATCTACTAATAAAGCTACACCTGATATAAAAATCGAATTGTATCCATCGTTTGTTATCGAAACTGTACACATTTTTTCATTAACCATATCAGGCGCAAATGGAGCAAATGCTTTCATATCTGTTCTAAATGATGTTATAATTTTCTTTTTTGTTATTATTTTTTGAAAACTTGGCTGAAATATAGCGATTATACATGCAGCCATCGTAGAAAGTGAGCCTAACGCGGCCCAAAACAATTCCCAATTCATATTAGCTTCTCCTTGTTTCAATTTTGCGAATAAGAATTCGTGCATATACTTTTTGGCCGTTAACACACGGACATGCTTGCTTTTTGTTCCATGTTAGCGGGATGTTTACTAAATGAGGTAAATATCCCGCTGATGCAATAAGCCCTACTACTTCAAATTGTTCTGGACAATAATAATCAATAAAAGTAATGGGAACGCCCATAATGCCATCATAGTCACACGGGATTTCAGAATACTTATTTACATTGATTGCATCATAATTATCGTACTTCGGATATTCTTCTGGTGTATAATTCTTCCAAAGCACCAACTTTTCATGTCTTGCTTTGTAATCAAGGTTTGTGTACCAACGGACACCTTTGACATGAATAAACTTTTGACCATTGTTATCAACACCACAGCCGGATGCTTTCAGTGGATAATCGTTAGGCACATAGAATTTTCTGTCGCCTGAATGAATACTTGCGCCATACCACAACTGATTATCTCTAATAAGGGGAAAAATTTCTTTGTATGTTAGGGCATTCATGTTGCCTAAAATCAGAAACTTCTTCTGATGTTGCATTAACACAGCAACATATTCTCTGAACAAGCTGAATGGCGGATTCGTTACCACGATATCGCACTCATCCAGCAGGTCGAGGCATTCCTTGTTTCGGAAATCGCCGTTATCTTCCAGCGGGGTCTTGACTCCGACTTCTACATTATTGTCATCCCCACCCTCGTACTCCATCTTATAGGTAGGTTCGGTGCGGTCGTAGTGCGTGGAAATTAGCTTCTTTAAGCCAAGCTCGGCGAAGTTTAGGTGGAAATACCGCCAGAAAGCGGACCATGTCGGGTCATCACAGTTGCAGAGTACGACCTTTCCTGCGAAATGCTTTTTGTAGTGCCGCAGTTCTTCAGCGACATCCTCAATTCTGGTGTAGAACTCATCATTCTTCGCGTCCTTTGCCTTATGCAGGTTATCGTTCTTTGCCATCTCCGTATCCTCCCAAAAACAAAACCCCCGATGCCGTAACATCGGAGGTGTAAAAATCAATTATTTATCGTTAAGAATCGCCAGCAACTCATCGAGGATGCCGATATAGTTGTCGTCATTGATATACTGGATGGTGTTAATCATGGCCGTTTTCAGTGCATTGATAGGTTCTCCGCGCATTGAACCGGAAGTATCGACAACGAACAAAGCTATTTCTTAGTCTGTGCGGGTGTATCCGTGGTCAGCTAACCATTTATGTACTTCATTCGTGACGTCCAATGTATCGATGGAATAGCTGTTAACTCCCAGTTTGCCATTGGAAAGATTCATGCCGATATTATAGATGAGCTTGTGGCCTTTCATTTTGCCGATGGTCGTTGTGCTTCCTGCGGCGAATGTTTTGACTCCGACGCCGAGTTCCGAGTTATTCTCGTAGTCCAGCTCTTTGTAAGTAAAATTGTCTTGTACAAGAATCAGCTTTTTGAAAATCTGATGACTCTGCAAGATGCCATTATGAATGGAAAGGCAGTTTTGCCAATCGGCTTCAAAATCAATCCAGTTCCCGAATGTGGAAGCTGTCAATGGAGCATTAGGACTCTGGTTGATAGCTGCTGCCTCTTGAAGCAGCAGTTTCTTAGGTGTTTTGTATTCCGCTACCGGATAGTTAATTTCACCCTTGCACAGTATTTTCGCAAATGCTTTGACGGCAAGCTTACCAAAGATAACGCAGAAACATCCGCAGAAACCAAAAAATGCGCCAAGCAGATAGAATACAAGTGTTGCTGTATGGATGCTTTCGGGGTCGTATCTCTGCGCTAATGCCTCCGAGATAACAAGGCCAATTGGAATCAGCAGCAAGATAATGCCGAAAATTATAAAGGCGATTCCCATTGTTACCCACATCCGACTCGTACCTGCCGGGGTCGCATATTTCAGTGCTCTTTTCCGTTCTTTCTCAGACGGAATCATCTTATCCTTTTTGGCTACCATGATTTCTTCCTCCTTCTAATCGTGAAATCTGTTGTTGATTTTCTGAATCAGCCAAAGCTGAGCTGCTCTGAGTCAGTTGAAAAGAAAGCCGCCTTTTTCTTTGCCTGCTCTTTTGCACTCTTACTTATCGGTTTCTTCGTGCCGTCCAGATGATGCTTGCTCTTGTACGAATAGCCTTTCCAGGCAGCCTGATAGGAAAGGTAGCCATATCCGTTAGCATTGTCCAGGACCTTATCAGTAGCGGTCTCGACCACAACATAACGGGGCTGGTTGGGCTTTGAGAGTTCATCGCTTTTCACGACACGATAGCTCTTCTTCTCATCTGCGCAGTACTTGGAAAACGGTAATGCGGATTCCTTTTTGGGCTTGGATTTTACCTTGGCGCTTTCGATGCTTCCCTCAACGGAATCCACCAGTTCAGAGTCAAAGAACGCCTCATCGAGCGGCACATTGGAATTGTTCTGTTTATTTGCTTCTTCGATTTTCTGATACATGGCATCTTCGACACGGCGCATCTTCCAGACCTTGATGAGGGCTTTTTCCGGGAACGTGATGATGAGTCCCTTTTCGTCCAACATCTTTCGGACAACGGGCGTGCCGAAAGACTTGTATTTTGCATACGGTCCTTCTTCGTGCTGTTCGATTTCATGGCTCACCTGAGTCATGTATTCCTCAAATGCCTTGTTCTGGTCGAGCCAAAACTCGACTTCAGCGTAAGGAGAATCATGGTCCACGGCTTTTTGAAGTTCGCAGCTTTTTGCGTAAGCAAGACACGCGTCCTTCACATCGGCAAAACCCATCCCGAAATTATCGTTCAGGGTGTTTCGGCGTGCTCCGTCCATCACGAAATAGCGGGTTCCCTGCTTGATGATAGCGATACCGTCACCGGAAGTGATGGCGGTGGGCTCTTCCGCATACCCGTCATCAGTCCAGCGGTCGATAATCGACGCCGTATCCTGTACGAAGCCTTTCCGGCAGGTGTAGTAATCTGCACTGTCGTAGGCCCGTTTCGTGATGCACTTGAGGATAGCGTCAATCAGAGCGTCCTTATCCTTGATTTTTACACTGTACATCAGGTTGCTTTTGACGTTCCAGACAATGCCATATGGAAGACCCAGCGCAATCATAGAACACGCACACTGCAGAAAATGTTTGTGTGCCAGACTGCTGATGAACTTGATGCAGTAGACGGTGTTGTTCTTTACGACATCCGCAAGGCCCGAAGTATAAATCACTTTATGGTCATTAGTATGGATGTCGATATCTCCGCGTGCCTGAACATACTCATCGGGAGTGAACACGGTGCCAAGCCGCATACTCAGCGACATTTTGGCTTTTGCGTTCACAAAAGGAGGCTTGACCTGTTTTACATACCGGCACTGATTCGTTTCAAGCGCCGTGAGCAGCAGAACCTTATCCTCGACCGTTGCACCCTTCTTGATTTTCAAATACTGCATGTCCTTGTGTAGGTCCATGTAATAAGCGAGTGCATCATCGATATCATAGGAATTAAAGAAGCCTGCCTGCATGTAGATACTGATACAGGGGGATAAATCAATCATTGCGTCTGCTGTCTGTACATCAATGGTCGTATTGTCGTTGTGCTCAATCGGTGTAACTTCCAACAGCTTATAGCAGGCATCCACATCTTCGATGAATTTGTGGTCGAACATCTCGGAGAACGAAAACGGATGCCGGAACACGCAATTCATTCCAGTCGGAGTCATCAGGGATTTATCGCTCAACGGATGGTCATAGTTCACGAAGATAATCCGCTGCTTTCCTCGGCTTGCTGCGACACAAAACAGATTCCGAAGAATCTCATATCGTGACATCGGCTTGCTTGTACGGGACGACCAGTATTCCTCAGTGAAATCGAACACGACACAGATAGGTCGCTCCATACCTTTGCTGCCGTCAAATGTTGTGAAGATACCAACATCTGAGGAAGGTGCTACCGCCTTATCCCCGTCATTGTCCGCGATACTTGCATAGACATGATGTTTATCATAGAGGTTCCCAGGCCGGGTTTCCAGGTCATTGAGCACCTTTGTCATAGCTCCGATTCGAGCGCCCAGACACAAAACATCTTTCGGGTTTTGCTTGTTCAGGAACTCCGTCACCTCATCCACCGACATCTGTTCCACGATGCAGGAACTATTAACGCCATTGATGGTTTTGCCCCAGATATTGCCGAGCCGTTCCGCCAAGTCATGGGAAATACGGAAACATTTTGTGAAAACTACCTGTTCATGGCGGCCGAGAAAATCCTGCATGAACTCCCAGACATCCAGCGCTGTATCATCGTAGATTTTCTGCTTCATATCGCCTACTGCGACGATTTGAAGGCCCGGATTCTGAGAACGGATATATTTGAGCAGTTCTGCAATCTCGTCATTGATATCCTGATACTCGTCAATGATAAGAGTATCAATCGGCGGAATCGGAATTTTCTTTTCCAATACCATGGCAAGCTGTTCGCCCTGTCCGCAATTCCGGATTCCCTTTTTGTTCAGCAGCAGGCTTGCAAATCCATGATAGTTCTGAACCAGGACATTACCATTCTTGATTTTGTCTTTGGCATCAAGTTTGAGTAATCGGTTGTAGGTCAAGTACAAAATACGCCGTTCTGGTGGATATGCATCGCAGAGTACGTTGATAGTCGATGTTTTTCCGCTGCCGATGCAGGCGTCACACAATACGTTTTTGCCCGACAATGCCAAATGTACGAATTCCTGCTGTTCGCTTGACAAGTTGTTCAGTGTCATAGCCAAATTCGGACTTCCAACTTTTCACGGGTTGCCCCGTTACTCAGTATGGATTTCTGCTTCATAGAGCGAGCTTACCGCAGGCCGCAGCCCTTGATAGAGGTTCGCTCTCCACAGACTTTAAGATTCGGTCGTCCTGACCGTACTGCCTGCCTGTGGTTATGAGGTGGCTGGCATAACCAGCATGTCCATTCCTTTCTTTAGAATATTTTCTGCTGCATTTTTATCCCTATCGTGTGATGTATTACACTTCGGGCAGACCCAATGCCGCACGTTGAGGTTTTTAACCTCTTTGTTTTGGTATCCGCAGCAGGAACAGGTCTGGCTGCTTGGATAAAAGGTTGGTATTTTCACAACCACTCTTCCTGCCCAACTAGATTTGTAATCAAGCTGTCGGAAGAACTCTCCCCAAGAAGCATCGGAAATGCTTTTAGCAAGGTTATGATTACGAACCATACCCTTTACATTGAGGTCTTCTACACAGATGATTTGGTTTTCTTTCACCAGTGTAGATGACAACTTGTGTAGGGCATCTTTTCGCTTATTGGTCACTTTTTCGTGGCAGCAAGCTACCTTGATACGTTGCTTCTCCCAGTTGGCAGAACCTTTCTTTTTGCGTGACAGCTTTTTCTGCTCACGCTTTAGTTTAGCTTCCGCTTTCTGAAGATATTTATTGTTTGGATATTCTTTTCCATTGCTGTCAACAGCAAAAGATTTGATGCCAACATCTAAACCGATGACGGTATCTTTAACCGGAAGCGGCATTACTTCTACTTCGCAAAGAATACTTACATAGTATTTGCCGCTTGCTGAGCGACGGATTGTTGCCTTACAGATGCGTCCCTCAATGTTGCGACTCTTACGATAACGCATCTTCCCAAGTGTCGGAAGCTGAATGTACTTATCGTCAACTTTAATGCTTTTTGCTTTTGTAGTTGTATAGCTTTCTTCTCCCCGTTTTCGTTTGAATTGGGGGAACCCTTTACCGTCTTCGAAAAAGCCTTTATAGGCATTATTTAACTGACGACAGCTATATTTGAGTGCTTGACTATCTACTTCAGCAAGCCAAGGAAGATAAGTTTTCATCTGAGGAAGCAGATTTTGTGTATCAATATAGCTCATACTTTCGCCGCGCCGTTGATAAGCTTTTATACGCCTATCTAGCATAGAGTTATATACAAAACGACAGCAACCGAGCGTTTTATTGATTTTAACTTTTTGCTCTTCTGTAGGCACTAGCCGAAATTTATAGCCTTTATGTACTTTCAAAGTGACTCACCTCCTTTATGGACTTTTGTGCTCATGAGTTATTCAGACCTCCGGAAAAAGTTGAATAGCCCCAAATTCTCCTTAACAAACAAAAATGCCCCGGCAGCATCCAATTCAGATGCCGTCAGGGCACAATTTTTATCTTATTAGGGTTATTATATCTGATTCGCACAGATGTGCAAGCTTTATTTTACAGTCCCCGCGCCGGGAAAGCCCACTCCGTAAGGGGTGGGAGTGCGTCAAAAAACGCGTCGCAGATACGACTTATTGATTTCTACCAACAGTTCTTCAATCTTCCCACAGTCTGGCTTTGCAGGAAGCGCAGTCTTCTTCACATCATACTGAAATCTCTTTTCGAGTGCATCAACAAACTCAAAGAATTCGGGTGCGTACGACCCGTCCTCGCACATGTACTTGCCGTTGCGGATGGCTAATAATTCCTCGCGTTCCTTGTCTCGACAGGTGACGATGCGTCCTTGTTCCAGAATGTCAAATGCCGTGTAATACAGTCTTACAAGGTGCATTGCGTGTTTATTGATGTGGGCAGCATCCTTTTGCGCTTTCGGATGCTGCGGCTGCTCATATTGGTCGATGGTCGTTGTCAGACCTCGAAGCAGGGATTTGAGAGAGTTGACAGGATAGTTATTCAGACTTCCAGAAATCAGGAGCGGATGTTTGCCTTCAGAATCAACCTCTTCACTGATGCTAATTTTGAAAACATCATCTTTCCCCTGCCCTGCAACTAGGCGGTCAAGGCTCCTCTTTTCAAACTTGTTTTTGAGTGGCTCCGGCGAGGTCCCGTTGCGAAGGAGTCCCATTTGCAGTCTCCGCAACTGGTCGTTCGCAAAGCCGCCATAGCTGTAGGCAACGCGCCGGGTCAGAAAAAGCTCCTTGTTGTCGAGCAGCATTTGACCTTCCGGCGTCAAGTTCACATACAGTTCCGGGGCATTACCCAGAAGTTCGATGACGTTGGGATTGCATTGGACAAGCAAGTTTACGAATTTATTGACCGCGTAGATGACTGTATCTGTCCGGTTGTCAATGGCCTGCTCGAAGTGGTTAAACCCTAAGATTTCGGGTGAGCCTGCCACGCCACGGATGTCGATATCGGAGCCTTCGGCGTTGGTTCCGTAGGCATGACTGCCGCTAAGCGTTAGGAATAAAATGTTGCTCCCCAAGTGTTTGTTGGTGTGCAGGAAATCGTATTCCTCACGCCAGAGGACTGCTTTCAGTTCTGCGTTTGTCATCGGCTTTTTCACTCACTTTACTGATGATGATGTTGTTTCTTTACTAATATTATCCCACTATCGTACTTTTTCGCAACGGCAGGTGCCATTTGTTTACAATCTGCACATATTTGCACCCCTACAAAAAAGAAAGACCCTTACCGATTTTCGGTAAGGGTCTTTCTGCTATTACTGTTGGAATTTCCAAATCTCAACATTCAGATTCCAGGCTTTTGCTGCATCGCTGATGATGTCCAGAACCGTATTCCAGTCACCTCCGGCAAGTCCGCAGCCTAAACCATATGGCAACCGGATAGTTACGTCCTGATACTTTTGAGCGCAGTCTCTAAAAAGCGAGAACAGCGCAGCCGCCAGTGCAGCATAATTCGTCTGCCTTTCACTTCGGCTATAACCATTCTGCCCGAATAGATTCACGACATACAGCTTCGGTTCTACCAGGACCTCCTGATAAGTACCGAGCTTGTTGCCGTCGTTTCTATGGCAAAACTCCAGATAGCGCCGATATACCACCGGCCATTGGATGCAAATTTGCATGGCAAGTCCAGCTCCCATTACACCTTTACAATTCACTTGTTGGCAGATATATGTCGTCTTGTTCGTTGACAGTCGTGAAAAAATATTACCATCGACAAAATTTACGCTCATCTCACTTACCACCTTTTCCAAACTTCGAGGTATTCCCCGGATAAACCGCATAGCCCGTGCGATAATCAACGCTATCGTCTCGGTATACGAGCTCTACATTCGACATGCTGGTATAAAAAACCTTGTCTCGATAACGACTATCGTTGATTTCAAATTTTATGTTTTGGCCGTTGTCCACGATTTCGTAGTTCACGAGGGCAGATACAGTCCAGATGTTGTCGTAACGAAAATGGATGTAATTGTATTCCGGTTCCGTTTCAGCGCTTTCCGGTGTAGACAATATCTGACCCGGAATATCTTCGAGTTCAGACATTGTGTTACAAGTCACGGTGCTGATGGCTTCTTTGCAGCCAGCTAAAGGCAAGGCCAAGCTGCACAACACTAAAACAATTCCAATAAATTTTTTCATGGTCGTTTCCTCCGCTTGATTTTTATTGTACGCAACTCGCACAAAAGAAAAAGCCGCCCAACAGCCATAGGGCCACTGAGCAGCTCAATGTAAACCCTATTTTGTGTTTGATATCTGTCGTACAAATCTGATTGTACGAGCCTCGCACATCAGGTCAAGCCATGTCGGCAGCTACGCATCCTGGCACCTACGGTTTCTGCGGACAAAAGGATGCAGCTACGCAAACAAAAAAGTCCTACCCGCATTTTACTGCAGGCAGGGTTTGCTTTTTGCTCTGCGGCGTTTAGCCCTCAATATCAAAGGTGTAGCTGTCTTCTTTCATCGCGACAAGGCCCTTGAACGTCTGGTACTCAGCTTCGTCCAGGAATGCCTTGATGGTCAGGCTAGTATCCTCATTATCCAGCCATTCGGGACGTATTCGGACAACGAGGTCGTGCAGCTCTCCGACAAGGAATTTGCTCGCTTGAATTCCAAATTTGTCCTCAAGAAAGAGAACATTCTGGAAGTTATCAAAGCATACGCGCAGGAGCTCGGCTTGGAGTACGGCCCTGTCAGCTACTTCATGATGTGCGACCCGAAAAACGCAAACAGCCTTGGCGAGATTGTGCAGTAGAGTCAACCTGAACGAAGCACACTCGGCAAAGAGATTTGCTGCCATATTGGCTGACACAATCAAAAAAAGAAGGCTGCTACCCGTGATGGGCGGCAGCCTTTTGTCTTAAAAAAGAAAACGAGAACGCCGTCGGCAACGGAGTCCTCGCAAAAGATAGTTCTTTTTGATTACGGTTTTAATTATATGGAACCCGCAATGCATTGCAAGTATTATTTGCCAGCTTGCTTTTTCAATTTATCCCTCGTTTCCATCAGAATAGTTCCAAGCCGGTTTTGACCTGGGATGTTCCGGCATTTCGGGCAGTGGCAGTTGCCCCAGTAATTGTCATGCCAGCTGGTCGTGTCTTCCTCAATAGGCTGCGTACCCGTTTCGAGGAGGCGCTGTTTGAGGTCCTCATTCTGCTCAAACTTGGCCATCACCACGCGGCGCATCACGTCGTCCCGAGCCTCATCCCAGTTTGCGGGGATAGCTATATTGCGGCCAAAGCGCTTGGCAAAAGCCGGTGGCATGTCCGCAAACTGTCTGCGCTCTTCCAGTGGGACCTTGTGACTCTGGAATGCTGCCTCGGCGTTCTTGTAACGAATCCCATTCATCACAAATTCGCAAGAATAATAGTTACTCATAAACCAGTAGCGAGGGGTATCTTTTCTGAATCGAATCATGCGAATCTCCTATTCTCCATCTCATGCGGCGGTTTTATTGCCGCTGTTCTTTTTCTCTACTGCTGCACTCAAAAGACCATCAAACAACTCAACTGCCGTAGACACAAACAGCTGGCTCTGAACCGAGATTTTTCCCGGCTCCGGAGTCTGACCTTTCATATGTTCAGCAGCATTGTAAATTGCCGCCAAAACCCTATGCTTCATCAAAACTACTTCTCTGATATCGGGACTTTTAGCGGCAAGGAAGCTGGCAAGGTTGTAGGCCCGTCCAAGCATCGGCTCATCATACAGCGGGGCATTGTGCTGGACCATGGTGGTATATACAGCGGGCTGCTTGCTGGAATCGCTGAACCGAATACCTCGAAAGCCAGAACTGACCTCATACAAAAGCGTGAGGCGTTCGGTCAGAAGCACCGCCGTCTCGGCAATTCTCTTTGCCGTTTCATCAGGGAACGGAACGGCATTGTCCTGCTGTGCCGCGTGCAGAATCTTTTTAGCCAAAAGCCGTTTCGCATATTCCTGTACATCGTGGTCAAGTTCATAGTAAATGTGGCTAGCCGTCTTGTCTGTACGCATATGATTACCTCCTGGTTCTTGCGGCCTTCTGCTTGTCAACCCACGCTTCAGCTTCCTCTACTGTGGCATACACTGCCGTCTCACCGCGCCGGGTAATCTGCTTTCGGGCATTCTGAGCTGCCTGCTCACTCTTGTAAGTTTAATAGCCAATGTAGGGCCCATCCCATCGGGCAAGGCAGCAATAATATTCGTGGCTCTTGGCGGGAGCTGTCGGGACACACTCTCTGCGAATCGCCGCAGCAGCTTTCTGCTGATATGGCCGTGGGTCAATCTTCTTTGTTGTAATCATATTTCACCCAAAAAACAAGCAGGCCCGAAATGAGCCTGCCTTACATTTTCCCAATTTAGTTTATTGCCCGCTGCATCACAAATATGATGCCGGTTGCCAAAACCATAACGCCAATGTCTCTGACAACGGTTCCGACCCGTTTATCATTGGTAATGTCCTGATTCCATTCAAATCCCCAACCAATCATAGCGACACCAACCACAATCAAAATAACACCAACAATCGTTAAGCTTTCTTCTGATAAACCGTACATAGTGCATTTCCTTTCCGCAAAACAAAAAGTCCCGCACAAACAACTCATGCGGGACAACGATAAGATATATTTTTGGTTTATATTTTTCATTGTACGCAATTCGCACAGATTGACAATAGAAAATTACAAAAAAAATTCCCGCATGAGCGTCACTGCTCACACGGGAAAAAATTTCTTAATATTCAGTGCAGAGAACCGTCAAAAGGCTGGAGAAGTAGTACATTGCGATGGTCGTGATTTTCACAGCATCGCTTCCCTGCCCGTTTGCAAGGCGCGTAAAGGTGCCGCCATTCTTGAGTCGGGTCATGGTCAGGTACATGAGCATATAAGCGTTCACATAGACGTCTGTATATCGCTGACCGTCATCCTCATAGCGCTGCGGGATACATTCCTGACTCAACATTTCAATGAGCTGATACCAGGATTTCAGATACAGAGGGCTCTTCGGTTCATTCAGAGCATTCTGAGCCTGCTTCTGGTATTCTTTCAGAGTTTCATCAGTCAGGGGCATGAACTCGACGTTTGCAAATTTGTCACGGTTGTAGTAGAGCCACAGCGTGGCATTGGACAGGTCCATGCAGATACCGGCAAGCTTCTCTGCCTTATCGTCTTCCAGCTGAGTTACCGGAACACTAGGGTCATTGATTTCGGCATCTTCAGAAGTCATGTCCACAATTCGGTAACTGTTTTCCTCCGTCCGAATCTCAGAGCTGACAAAGCGCTTGAAATCTTCAACGAGCTTCCGATAAGCTTCGAGCTGAGCATTTTCTTTCTGTTCACTCATAATGTGTATCTCCCTTTTGGATTTCAATTTATTATATGGATATCGCACTTTTTTGCAAGGGCTTTTAACCCAAGCACCTTTTTGGCTGTTTGTCAATACCCGCAGAATATCAAAGTGCTGTTAAAGTTCAGGTAGAAAAACGTTCTGGAACCAACAAACCCGGGACTCCCGCCTCTTGCATTTGTTTACCGCCTTTTTCAGCCTGCGTTCTGGCTGTTCTTCTTGACATCGGCTGCAACCTTCAAGCGGCGTATGTACTCTTCCAGTTCCTCCAGTGTATAGGTCTCTTCCGTCTCAATCGGCTCTTTGGCATCTTTGGGCAGATAGCTTTTCGTACAGACAAACTCAGGGCTCGTTACAGGGCAGTCCAGGACAGTTTCATCGTACAACTCTTTCTCGATGTTGTGGTAGAGAAAGAACGGGATATGCCGCCCGCAATCGTCATCCGATTCTGTCCAATCCGGGAGTTCCTGGATTTCGCGGCCGTATGTTTCATACAATACCGTGTTTGCCCGAGCATTGCCAAGCAAGGTATTGTACAGCTTGAAGTTTTCCCTCACTTCACGGCGAAAGAACTTCGGGAGCGAGAACTCCTCGTATTCCAGCTTCGTATCAGAACGTAGATAGTAGCGGTACTGCGCCTCGACCGGCATGAATTCAGTCGTGTTGTTCAGCTCTTTTAAAGCGTTGAGTCGTTCACTCGTTTTTTTGACATTATGTCTTGCAAAGCCCAGATACGCTGAAACCAGAATCATTAGAATAAGAGCGGCAAAGATAGTGACGATGAACCACTCCTCGCCTTCGATATGCGGCAGGTGCTTCAGAATACTATCCTGGATAGCATAAGGAAGGTCATCGAACCATTCATAGAACCCAATCGGGTCCTGATAAGTATGGGAAGCCATGATATTTACCTCATCCCATCAATAGATGAATTTGCATTCCCGACGTTCCCGACCATTGCCGCACCAGTAATGCCGCCAGCGGGGAGTTTTGCCTTCCCCATTCTTTTTGTATTCTTTGGCCGCATTCTCACCAACGGTATATGTCTTGACGTTGATTCGCTGTGCCTTTCCCTGAAACACGAATACCGGGCGGTCACGCTTTTTGGAAGTTTCCAAGCGGACATCAGGGTTCTTACTGGCAAGATAGTAGGCACACAGGATTGCCAGGCGAACATAAGGTGTGCCGCCGTCAAAGACCGAAGGAACTGCTTTCATCACAGCCGGTATGCTGATACCATTTACCTGCCGCTGCCCGGCTGCCTTTTCCAGGTATTCTTTCGTGCTCCGAGTTGCTTCCGTCAAACTCTGGTTTTCTTTGGCCCAGGCAGGCAGAGTCAGGAACGTGAAATCATCATGGCTGCCTTTGGCCGGGCCGACAAGAACGATGCCGAAAGCAGCGGTCTTCTCTTTCTCTTCGAATTCCACATGCACGAACATACCGTTGTAGTCGTAGTTGTCATACACCGGGATAAAGAAATCACGAATCGGAAGCCGCTGCAGGATATCCTGATGAATCGCCATGTCATCCGTATCCATAAGAATTTTCTGGAACTCGTAGTCAAAATCATAGACCGTCTTCGTCTGGTTCCAGCAGCCGATGGTGAAGCAGGGGAAAATCTGTGCAGCAAGGACACGCTCGAAACCCGGCGTGTTCATTTTCTGCGCTGCCGTCACACAGCAAAGCGTTGAAGATTTGTTGTACTCTTCCAGAGTCTTCCCACACGGGTCACTGAACCCAAAATGGTTACGGGTCTGTTTGGTAACGGCATTCGCCGTCAATGCAATTCTCAGCTGTTCATTGGTCATTTGCTATCCTCCAAAAGTTTATTTTTTGTCATATGCAAACAGCGCTGAACCATGCCGATGTTGAATTTTCGGGTCGTTAGCACTGTCATGAGCTTGCCTTCATTACCCTTGATAGTTCGTTCCAAAATGTTCCAGGATTCGGTTTCAGGCTTGACATTGGTATATAAGTCCAGCGGAACATACAGCCACGCAATTTCACTGTCCTGCATCACGGCATAGGATTGCAGGATTTTATCAATTGCCTCCACGCCGACCTTCCAGCTGATGATTATGGTCCGGCTGATATCGTATACAATCAGGTGCGGTGCTTCATTTGCTTCCGTATCAACTTCAATGACATGAGCAATATACGGTTTCCCGTCCACCAGCTTATACCGATAAATGATGGACGGGATTTTCTCTCGAATCAATCTGTCATGTTCAAGCGCCAAGTCCGCGTACTCGCCCGTTGCATCAATGATGATGACTCGTCCCTGACAGGTCCTCAGTGTCGCTCTAATTTGCTTGCGGCACCAGGCGAAGCAGCTCTCTTTGTATTCTGTTGAGACAAGAAAAAAGTTATTGCCAGGTGTTATGATAGGTTCGTAGCTCATTGTGTAACCTCAGCTTTTGTAATTCATCTGTTCTTAATTGTCTGCGATTCGCACAGTTTCGCAATATGATATTGTCTGTGAATGCCAGGCGTTGAAATTACAGCCCCTTGATGAAGTTCGGGTCATAGTGAGACAGGACATCCTCATTCAGGCAGTACTCGCACTTAATAGTTATCGTGTCCTTCGCATACACGCCTCGGTTTGCGTAGTATATTCCATCGATATAAATGGCGAACATGACGGACGGCATCAGTGCCTTTTCATTCACTGCGTAAATCAGGTATTCATCCAGATTATCCTTGACCACCGCGCTCTTATTGATTTGGGCGATTTGCTGTCCGCAAAGGAATACAGGGCAGCATACTCCTTCTTTTCCAAAGCCGATTTTGTAGCTCTGGTATTCCTCGCCATACAGTTGCATGGCGATAGAATTGTATCCTTGGAGGAATCCGGTTTTTGTATGGATGACGGAAATCTCGCCTACCCTGCGGTTGTTCTCACAGATAGCAAAAGGGTGTCTCAGAATATCTTTCGTGTTGATGCCGCGCATGTACGCCCTTGCGTCAGCAGCTGGCATGTATTGCAGCAGGAACTTGGAATCATTCAGCCGGATGCCATAACCTTGCCGCAGCACTTTCGGAATATAGTGTGCCTGCCCGATAACGGCCTTGCCTTTCACGATATCGAAGGTGAACTCATATCCTTTCGATTTGGTTTGCTTCACAATCCATTGCAAAACTCCATCGCCTCCTTTTGCCTTCTCACTCGCTGGATAACCTTGTAAATACCAGGAACCGAGAGCTGATATTTTTCGGATAGTTTCTGCACCGGCACGCCGCTTTCATATTCCCGGAAGATATTCTCATTGCGGGGTTTCTGCCGAATTTTGATGCGCTCATTTCTACGGTTTTCAGTCAGGCCCGCATCGTTGGCAACCATGCTGCAATATCCTTCTGCCACGTTGAATTTTGCAATCATTTCCTTGAGAGGGACACTGGCTTTGTACGCAGCAAGAATTTCGGCCTTTCTAGCATCCTCTACCTGCGCCAACTGAATTCTGGCCTCCTGTTTCGCGTCGTCTAACGCTCGATAGCAAGTACGGACGCTCAACCTATATTTTGTGGCAAGCTCCTCAACGGAGTAGCCATTGCCGTAGTCTTTCATGATATTGCAATTTCGCTCAATCAACTTTTTGCTTGCAAATTTTGAGATGGTACTCAGCTCCTTCGCTTTATGCTTTACTTCTGATTGTCTGCAATTCGCACAAATGGGCAACTATTTTTGCGAAATAAGAAGGCAGGCTCCGAAAGGAACCTGCCATGCATATTAGAGGTTAAAGATGCCCAGCCAGCGCCGAAACTTGATGCCGAACAATTCCTGTGCCTGCTCGTAGTTCATGATAAGCTGGTTGCCGCCAGAAATCTCTGCTTCGAGGGAGTTCGGCAGCTCATCTGCAATGTATTTCAGTTCGTACCACGGTCCATCCGGCGGATAGGAGTAAATGAGCCTGTTCTGCTTCTTATCAACCCGGAACTTGCTCGGGTCAGCCTGCCATGCCAGTTCGATTTTCTCAATTGCAGCACGACCAATGCTCTCATCACCCATATAGTCGTTATAGTACAGGATACGCACATAGTCCGGCAAATCGATTCCGCATGCCTCGAAGATATCTGCAATGACACTAGATGAAGCGTGGAAGATATCCGGGAAGTATTCCTTGCCATTCGCATTTTCACGCATTTCCGTCGTCATCTCATCGATGCAAACAAGCATTCGGCGAACATATTCGCCATAGAATGCGGTTGTCAGCTCCGACATACTCTCATTCACACGCTTCGAGTTTTTGGCACCGCGCTCGTTGTCGATTTTAGCACCAATTCGACAGATGATAGCGCGTTTCGAAAGGTCTTTTGTCAGCGAGGTAATTTTATTCGATGTGATAGATACAGCAGGATAGTTCACGAGCCTGTCAGAGATACCCCATTCATCGTTCTTGATTACCCGTTCTGAATGGTTCTGAAACTGGGTCTTGGCGAGGTCGTCGATGTTCAGCGGCAGTCCCTCACAAACTCGTTTGAGGCCGTCGATTCTTGTGGCTGTGAAATCCTCCGTTGTGTTCATCTTAACGGTCTCACCGCTCATGAGTTTGACAAGAAATTTTATAAAGGTCGTCTTGCCGCCGTTTGAGTCACCGTATATAACGCCGTACATCGGGAACAGCTTCGTATCGTAGTTGTTCCTTGACGCAAAATACCGAAGGTACGCCATGAACGGGGTAGCCAGATACCAGGTCATGTACTTGAAGTAGTCCTTCTTGGCCTGTTCGACATCGCCGTAAAAGTAGTCCATGCCTGAGAAGAACTTCTGGATGCTCTTGATGTTCTTTGCCACCTCGCTGAGATTCGGATTGAGGTCGATATTCTCGTCGTTGAAGGTCATGGTCCCGGCATCATAGTCGATATGTAATTTCGGGAGCTGCTTAACTGCCTCAGCTGCCACACGCCGAAGCTCGGTATATCGTTTCCCGAAAACGCGCATCGGTTCCGCTGCCACTACAATACGATTCGCCTGTACCGGCATCTTAGGCATGATTGGCTTGACGAGTTCCTGCATTTTCTTGACATCGGCAACTATCTCGTATTCGACCTCATCCTCAGGCTGTGCCTGTTCCAGAAAGACAAGCTTCTGCTTTTCAATAGACTGAAAGACGGGCACTTCTTTGATGTTCTCTTTCAGATAATCTTCCTGGTTCATGGTGTTCACGACTGCCTTATAGGAGACATTGTCGGAGCAGGTCTCCTTGAAGGTCTCGAACAGAACCTTGTAATGCGAAAATGCCGCCTCGTCATCGAAGCAGACGATATTCTCTCGCTGAATGCCGCAAAACGCCGATGCCGACATATTCGCACTGCCGGTGATGACTCGGACACGCTTATGGTCAGCGCTCTCCAAGATAAAGATTTTCTCGTGCGATTTCGTGTCCCGCGATACATACAGCTGCAAAGACCCGTCATCGAGGCGGTTCGCAAGGTTCCCTGCCGACTTAGACTTAGCGAGCCGCTGCACGCTGTCGATTTGCACCGACATGATGGCAGCAATGTCGTTGGCGATGATTTTCTCGCATCCGAACACGACTTCCGCATACGAGAACTTGTTGATGACCTTATTCACGAACTCGATACCGGACGAAAAAGTGATAGCATAGAGTCTGTCGAACCCGTCAAACAACTCCTCCCAATTCGTTTCGACCGTATCAGCATATACCGCCTTCACAACACTCAACGCCTGCGTGGAGATGCTCGCCTTTGCCTTCGTGGTCTTGTTCGCCACGAGTTTGAAGGGCTTATCCGTCTGCCCTTCACTGTCCTCCATGTCCTCGCCGGGGTCCAAGAGTTCTTCCGGGCCTTCTTCGGTATATTCGGGGCTTTCCGATGCCATCATGTCCATGAGCGACATCTGATTTTCCAAGTCGTCTGTTTTCCTTCTTGCCATTTTGTGCCTATCCTTTCTAAACAGATTTGGGTCATTTGTTGGTTTGGGTATAAAAGCGAGCGGTTACTTTTTAGCAACCAATTATTCATTCATGGTTTTTGTTTTTTCGGTTAAATCTGATTTTAGGTATTCCTAGTTTCATTCTACCACTTTAGCTGTCCCATTGTCCGGACTTCAAACTACTCGGCACAAGTATTATCCGCCTCATCCGGATTTCATTCGTCTTTTCTTGTATCCTCTTCGCGTTTCGTTTAATTTCGTGTTGTTTCGTGAATACCAAAAACAGCCGCCATATTTATTGCAAATACATCCTTGCATCGCTCTTTTTGTTCTCCAATTCCCATTGTATGCAATTTGCACGGCTGTGCAACTGCCCACAGAGTATCAAACTGCTGGAAATCATGCCGCAGAATATCAAACTGCTGGTAAAATCGGCTCGCTTCGCCACTGAATCGCTGTATTCACAAAACAAAAAGCCATCCACCCAAAAAGATGAACGGCATATATTTTTGCAGGATGGTTATGCTTGCGCTGCTTCTGTTTTTCTGCCATTGTACAAGGCGGCGACCATATTGACCGCCTCATCCATCGAGTGGCACTGGTAGCTGACGACCGTGCCGTTTCCGACCAGCATGTTCCCGCTGCTCGCCGTGTGGAGGCTGTCTTTTGGAGCAGCTGCGCGGACAAAACCGCGCTTTTGGATTACATCTCCGCGTTGAACAAGTTGCGGAGCTTGTAGGTGATATCCTCGCTGTTACCAACGATAGCAGCCGCCTCGTTGATTGACGCGAGTTCCGAGAGGCTGTCTGCCGCGTAGTTGTAGCTGATGGTATAGATAGGGATATCCATACCGGCAATGATATTCTTCGTATCGGAGAAGTCATATCCGGTATTGTTGTCACCGTCCGTAAGCACAAAGATGATGGGCGTGCAATTCCCACCCAGTTCCTGAGATTTCTGGTAGATGCGGTCCATAGCAACGCAAAGACCGTTGTACATTGCGGTGCTGCCGTTCGCATCGAGAGAGTTCACGGCACCCTTATACAGAGTTTTCTGGGTCAGCGAAAATTGGTCGATAGGCAGGTATTCTCTGACATCCGAATCAAAGCCAATAATGCCGATATAGTTGTCGTCATTGATGTACTGGATGATGTTAATCATGGCCGTTTTCAGTGCATTCAGAGGTTCTCCGCGCATCGAGCCGGAAGTATCGACAACGAACTCTGCCACAATAGGAATACCGGAATCCTTCTCTTCTTTCCAGACACTCTGAGCCTGTGCGATGGTGTTGCCGTCGTATACTTTGCCGGTATAAGCATAGTCATCGAGGCCATTGAACCCGTCCTTCATCGCCTCTGCCTGATTCTGGGCGCAGAGGGAAACGAACGCAGCAATAGCTTCCTTCTTTTCGGCCGAGATGCTTCCTATAGAATACAGGGGGTTATCATGCCGCACACCGAACGGGATGAACTCGTAGTTGCGCTGCAAGGTTGGGTCATTCTGATAAGACTGGTACTCCATCACGACACCATCCACGATACCCTTGTCAGCCGACTGGACCATCTGCTGGGTCGTGAAGGATACGAGAGGGACGTTCGCTTGAAATTTCTGGAAATTCTCAACAGCAGCCGTATCGACAATCGTATCGCTGCCGCTGCTCGCAAGAGCCTCAAGCAGAAAATTAAGACCCGTAGCACTTGTGTAGGGGTTCGAGTATCCCATCATGAGTTTGCCATCGATGGTTGCGTTCAGAACGGAAGAAACAGACGCTTCACCGTATTCAGAGCGAAGCATATCCCCTGTCTTCTTTGATACGAGAATACCCGCCACATTGCCGGCCAGACGGTCAGCCTCAACGGTCAATTCTACGCCCTCGTTCTTCACCAGCTCGCCAAAGAGCGTATTTGAGGGGGTATAGCACTCGGGCTGATACTTTCCCGTCGAGATGTACTCAGCCGCCGTACCGGACGGAACGGAGCGCAGGGAGACACTCATAGTCTTGTCTCCGGAAGTCTTGTTGTGCTGGGCGTTGAACTTCTTTGCCATGCTTGTCAGGAAAGAATCGGAGCCGGATTCTGCTGCTTTCTCGCCGGAAGAGAAGATTTCAATGTTGACATCACCGTTCCCCTCCACCACAAACGGGTAGGAGGAGTTGATATTCGGCAACTCATCTTTTGCGTCCAGAAACTCCGATACATCAAGCTGCTGCGGATTGACGGATACTTCCTGCACCCCGATACGCTTCATCTTTCCGCTTAAATCCGCATACGCCTGTTCCGTTGTCATGGTATTGGTACTGATATTCGAGTCCCGCAGCACAGTCATCGAAAACACGCCGAGAACAACACCCACCACGGCGATGGTTGCAACTACAGGGAAAATATTTTTCTTCGTCACGTTAAGACTCTCCTTTCAAAATATCATATTGCTTCATAGCCTCGCGGCTGATTACTTCATCCTGCTCGATGTCCTGCGTCGTCTTGTTAATGACAGCATCGAGCTTTGACATTGCGAGCACAACCTCTGTATCCCACGGATTCTGGGCAGAACGTTGGTTCAGAGCGTATGCTAAAGAATCCAATCGGAGGATTAAGCGCTCATTGTCATGAACTACCTTATCCACGGTACTTACGATACCATTGTAGATTTCTTTCTTTTTCTGCGCTTCTTCTTTGTTTCCAAACGAGATAGAGCCTTGACAGAAAGCCTTGTATTCCGTTTCATCAAACATTGAAGCCGAGCGAATCGCGTCATCCAGTCGGTCATAGAAGATACGTTCTGCGGATTCCAATAACGTTAGGCACTTGGCTTGTTCCCCGGATGTCTTGCTATCCTGGGTCATGCTGTAGGCAACGGCCATTTTTTGCCCGAAGCGCCGTACCTGATACAACATTTGGTCAGCCTGCTCTGAGAAGACGCTTTTTGTCTTTACTGCCGTTTGAATTTTGTTGGTATACAGCTCTTCTTTGCTTGTAGACCGTTCAGATGCAGCAGAAGCCGCAGCTTTCTGCTTTTTGAGAAAATTGCGATATGCAATGTAGGCGCAGAGCAGCAGGAACAGGACTGGCGTGCCATATTTCGCAAGGAGGATAAGGAACAGCGATGTTCCGTGCATGTATTCGATAGTGTAATAGGTGCTGATATAGGTTTCGACCATGTAGACTATAGCCGCTGCTATGATAATCAAACTCACGCCAAGCATTAACTTCACCTCTTCGGTTTCAATCGATTTGATACAAAGCATCTTTTGTTTTTAATTATCTTCAGTTCGCACAATTCAGCAACAAAGCCTTAACATGCAAAAAAGACAGTCACCCAAATTGGATGGCTACCATGAACTTTTCGTTTGCGTCACAACAGAAAAAAGGATGGCTCTTTCGAGTCACCCTCTTTTCATTCGTTGTCTTTAATCTTTGGCCTTTTTGTCTTTCATGATAGCCTTCTCTTCTTCGGTCACATCCGGTCGAAAATGAGTGACTTCCTCACCGTTGAGATTCTTCTCATGAATCAGATAGCCGCCTTCTACGCGTTCCATTGCCTTGGCACCTCCTTTCTCTTTGTTATTCTCAGGCTGTTCACATTGAGTCATAATGTTGATGTTGCGGTTTGTCTTTGCCTGGATGCTGTTGGCACGGACAATTTCGCCCATGTCAATGCCGGTCGCTTCTTTCACCGTCTGCATGGTTTGAGCCATCAGGATAGGAACGTTCCCGGAAACGCCGGATACGCCGGAGGCATCACCGCCAATGATAGAAACCTTATCAATGCTGGACAAAGGCTGAGCCACGCTCTTGGCAATGTCAGGAAGAACCTTGATGAGCATTTCAGCCACAGCCGCATCGTTATACTGCTTATATGCCTCTGCTTTCTGTTTCATGGCTTCCGCTTCAGCCAAGCCTTTCTGACGAATCGCTTCAGCTTCTGCCTTACCGACAAGCTCAATGCCTTCTGCTTCCTGCTGCTTGGAGAACTTCTGTGCCTCAGCTGCACGTTCCGCCTCATATTTCTTGGCTTCTGCCTCTTTCTGGCGGCGGTACAGGTCAGCATCTGCCTGTTTGCGGACTTCCGCATCCAGTTTGCGTTGCTGGACCTCGGCTTCCTGTGCGGCAAGGTCTACCATTTTCTTCTGCTTGGCGATTTCAGCATCCGCTTCCGCTTCTTTGATTTCTTTGGCGCGGAGATTCATCTGAATCTGACCGGCAGCATCTGCGTCAGCCGCAGCTTTATCAGCTTCAGCTTTCAGCTTTGCCTTGGCGAGCTGCAATTCATTGTTGCGTTTTGCAATCGCAGTCTGCGCTTCAACTTCCTTGGCATTTGCAGCCATCTCAGCATCGGCCTTCGCGCAGGCTACATCACGGGCAGCCTGAGCACGGGCAATTTCAGCCTGTTTCTTTACGAGCTCTTCCTGTTCGATGCCGATAGCTTCGATAACACCGTGATTGTGGCCTTGAACATCCACTGCATCCCTGATGTCCTGGACATTAAAAGTCACGACCTCAAGTCCCATCTTAGCAAGGTCGGGGCGAGCATTCTCGATAACGCTCACAGCCATCTGCTTGCGGTTCGTCAGAATTTGGTCAACGGTCATGTCAGAGACAATCTCACGCAAATTGCCCTGCAGAACGTCATTAACTTTCTCATTGATGCCCTGCTCGTTCATGCCCAGAAAGTTCGAGATGGCTGCCTGTTGTCGGGACATGATGTACGCCTTGGCGTCTTTCAGACCGGATGCCTTCACTTCTTCATCCAGAACGGTAGAGTTTTCGCTGTAGACTTGAATCGTGACAACAGAGTCAATCCAGAGACTTACGCCGTTCTTCGTCTTAACACCTGTTTCAGGAGTCTTGACATCGATTTTCAAAAGGCGCATATTCAGTCGGTCAGCCCGCTGAAGAACGGGCAGAACAAATGTACCCTTTCCGCAAACCACTTTAGGCTTAGACAGGCCAAAGCCAGTTACAACGATAGCCTCCGTGGGCGGAGCTTTCTTGTAGCAGAGAAATCCAAAGAGAATAATCAGGGCTGCTACAATTCCAATCACATATACCATAATTTTTGTTTCTCCATTCGTAAAATAGTAATAAAACTATAAGTCAGGACTTGCGTCCTGTGGTCCACTTCGCCAATGTTATGCACTGTTTTAGCCTTTCGACATGACGCTCGCACTTCTCCTCCCCTCGGAGATGTTTAACGAAACGCCTGCAGAGCTCACCACTTGTGGAGCATGGATAAGGTGCCTATATTATTAGTACACAACGTAGTTTTCCCCACTGCCGGAGCAATGGGCTTAGGCTAATCAACTGGGCTTACAGGTTGCCCCGCAAGCCCCGTCTATAACCGGCGAACCGGTTTAGGCGGGGTTGTTGACTCTTTTAGCTGCTAAGATTCTCATTCCTACTGCATCGGTATCGCCCCATCTCACAATCGCTCTGTCTTTAATTGTCCGCAATTCGCACGATTCCGCAATAAACAAAACCCACAGGTGAGAGAATGACCTGTGGGCTTCGAAAAGAGGTAATTATGCGCAAGCAGACACGGCATCGATTCGTGGCGACCAACTACAATCACTACAAATGTCTCTTGCCGTTTCTCTTGTACAATTCTTATTGTACGAAGTTCGCACAGCAGCGCAAGGGTAAACTTGCCAAGACTAAGATATTTTTGAGTTTGACTTCTGGTGTTTGTTTTTTTGCACTCATTTTCGAAAACTACCATACAATACCCCTGGCACAAAATGAGATACACCTCCAGCTACAACTCAAGAGCCCCATCCAAGATGACGGGGCTCTAGTTTTATATATTAAGGCAACAATAAATCTCGTGCATAAAGGTTAAGTATTCATGAACAAAGTTGCGATTTTGGCCCGTCCATCTGTAAAATATGATATAATTATGTTAGAAAGAATTGTGGGAGGAGAAAAACAATGACGGTCGGGGATATTCTTGTAAGCATCAACCAAGCAAGTCTCGAGACGATGCTACCCCTCACTGCAGTGCAGACAAGTGCTGACATTGAACGGTACTACAAAGAAGGCTACAGCATCGGTATAACGGCCACTGAATTCGCTAAAAAGTATCCGAGACTCCCCGTCGACAAGATTTATGCTGCGCACAATATGCTTGCTCCTCTTTATTATTGCGAGCTCGATAGCACGACCGTTCCCATTGTTCTCTCTCTGAACATTTACGGGGACAAGCGTCTGGCTGTGAACAGCGAATCGGATGAGAAATTCCAGCAGAGAGTTTTAGGCGCAGCTGAAAACATTTCAACGGGAAATGCCCCCTTTATCCGCAGTTACCTTTTCTCCCTGGAAGACAGCCTTCGTGTGTCTGTTCTTTCCAGGTACATTGAGTTGTCTAACCCTGACGAGGACCTGTACTCACTATTTCTGGACCTTTATCGTACCAGCGACTTTGGCTTCTCTGCTCTCAAGGAGGATGACCTCCAAAAAGTCTTTGCCGGAAAATCTCAGAAACAAAAGCAGGATACTATAAAGAGGCTATCCAGCCTGCCGGATACCGTGACTGTTTATCGTGGGGAAGGCAGCAAGTCTACTACATACAAAAAGTCCTTTTCCTGGACCACGAGCTACAAGGCAGCCTGTTTTTTCGCCTGCCGCATTCCGAGTCTCGAGAACAGCAGAATCATCACTGCCCATATCAACAAAAGTGATATTATCGAGTATTTTCCGGACGATGAGGAAAAAGAGGTCCTTGTCCTACCGGCTGCCGTAAAAGATGTAAAGGTCGATGTGCTTCTCGGTATCAACGCTCTGACAGACGAAATCCAGGCGTTCTACCCTCTCTACCAGCGCTACCGGAGCCGCATTTTCACTCTGTATGATGCTTATGGCCGGGCTAATGATGAGGAGCACGATGCCGAGCATACGCTGCGAGTTCTCTTTAATGCGCTGCTTTTGGTTCAGGTTCAGGGCATTGCCTTAACAAAAAAAGAATCCCACCAGCTATGTGATGCAATTCTTTATCATGATATTGGGCGGACAAACGATGATGTCGATGACAGCCACGGAGCAAAGTCCAATGACATTTATTATGATGCTGTTCCCGAATGCAATTCGGCAACTGCTTTCCTCATCGAGTATCATTGCTTGGATGACCGCAAGGCTCTTGCAGACCTCAAAACATCCAATATTCGAAACAAAGAACGGGTGTGGCTGCTATATACGATTCTCAAGGATGCAGATGCTTTAGACCGTGTGCGGTTCGGGATGCGAGCCGTAGACCCTAAGTATTTCCGCAACGAGATGGCCCACAAACTACTGCCCACTGCGCAGAGCTGTGTAGGGCAGCTAAAGCTATAAGGAGGATACCGTGCAGAACGAAAATGGTGTTTTGGCAGCGCAGGAAGATTTCGGTAATGCCTTAGTCGATAAATACGCACCGGTATGGGATAAGAAGTATCGGAGCAAAGGCGAGTCTATCTGGGTATTTCAGAGAAGAACCCTGTCCAGTGCTTGCCAGGTCGTGGCGACGCTGCATGATGCAGATTTCGGGAAAGCGTCCACTTTCCTTTTTCACCTGGTCCGTGAAGCTGAGGAGTGCAAACCCATCATTGAGGCCGTCAGCTCTCAGGTAGAGCTTGCCATGGCAAACCCCGACAAGTTCATTAAAGGCTATCATCAGTTTTTGCAGGGGCTCACAAAGCCCATCAAGAAGAATAAGGACTATGCTCTGTATTTCAAGGCTATTGCTTATGCGCAGGAATGTGTTCATTCAGGATTATCCATTGACGGAAATGTGGAACGTAATGATTCTGTCCTGTACGCGGTAATCGATATGCTGATGCAGGGAAGCGAATACCTCAAGCCTCAGGAATTCGATATTGTGAACAACATTGTCGGTATCTCAACTGAGAACGAGCCAATCATCATCCGGGACCCCTATCCCCTCGTCGATGTTCCTGTCTATTATAGTGATGCTCTTTTCAACAATCGGCCATACGATAAATGCGATTTTCAGATTTCTGAAGATAGACGCCTGGATATGGTCTTTTCGTACTACAAGCGTTATGGTTATGAGAATGTTGCAGATTTCGATAGCATCAACGACCTCGCTTTGCTCTCGCATTTGTATACAAACACGGTTCTTTCGATGGCCACCTATGTGAACGAGTATACCGTGGACATGCTGCCGGACAAGCCGCTGATTGAGAATACTCCGAACATGTGGTCCTGGTGGCCAAAGCCCATCTCACCCAAATATACGACAGAGTTTCTGAAAGATACGCTGCACCATCGCCGCAGAACTCTTCCCGCCAACGGTGCATTGTTTCAGTTTGATGCCTGCCAGCTGATACAGGAAATTAAGCTGAAAGAGACTTGCCGCGACAACGAGATTGTGTGTCTGTATAAAATCGTAACCAAGTTCGGTGACCTGGCCGGATACTATAACACAAGCACCGAGTGGTTTTATATTTTGACTGACCGGGCTCAATTTCCAGAGCTGGTTGACAGCGTCACGAATCTGATTCTCTGGCTGTACACTTCTCTCGCCTGTGATTTGCCGGATGTCCTGCCCACTGATGCGTCGTTCCGGTCTTCGTTTGTGACACACGCGGATGCTCCATTCAGGATTCGTTGTCTGATGATTGGCGGAAAGCCCCGCGATTATCGCAAGAAAGGCAATGATGACGACGAGCCGCTGCGGGTGTTCGACAAGTCCAAATATGATGCTTCGTCCAAAAACATCAATGGTTTCATTCGCCACCTGCCTGTCGGACAGAAAGCAAGCGAACGTGCCATCCTGATAGCTGAAAGCTATGGCTATGAGCTGAAGAGTGATGAAACCTATGTAACGCCGTTCGTTAGAAGGCAGTGGCTGAAAAAGAAAACCGAAGAATGAAGAAAAGCGCCCACCGAAAAATGGTGAGCGCTTTTATTTTTTCATTCCAAAAAGTCGGAGAGTTTTCCCATTCCAGAAAACTTTTCCCCAAAGTACCAAAAGTTTTCTGAACTCAGAAAAGTTTTGCTGCTATTTCAGAAGTTTTTGGTTTCGGAAAATCATGCGACTATCATTGGGGGTTCACTATCGGCGTTGCAGTTCTTGCCTGCGGGTCAATGGAATAAGTGGCGTCAATGTATACCGTATTGCTCCCTGTGTCTTTTCTTGCAAATACCGGCATTATGATTTCTGTGATAGATGCCGGGTCGTTGCCATTCTCTGCATAAGTTTCAGCATATTCTTGCCAACGAATGTCAACATAGGCGTTGGAATGTGGTTCCAGCAGCGTTGTTCCTTCCGGGGTACACTCAAAACCATTGATAGAGCCTTTGTCCAGAATGACATCGATACGGTCGTTGGTTTTGTTTTCGTAGTAGGCTTTTGCCGTATAGCCCATGAAACTATCAGAATAAAATCCGCAAACGACCATGCTGCAGGCATTATTGTCGAACAGCACAATATCCGTGGGCTGAATCTCGTGTTTTGGTTCTGTCGCGTTCTCTTCACCTTTCGGATAAATCACAAAGTCATCATCGACAGGGTCATCACGATTCGACACATCCCATTCTGCTTCATCATAGACATCGATGTGAAGTTTGACGGTATCGATGTCTTGCGGTTTCACTCCATAGATTTCCAGTCCTGCTTTATCCCACGAAACGACCTCGGTGGTTTTCACTCCTGGCCCAATTTCCGGGAACCAACTGGTATCTGCCGGGATTCCATTCAAGGACGAGCTGCTTGTGATAGCGCAAAGAGTTTTGTCATCCGTTTTATTTTGGAAATCAACGGTCCAGTAGTAGCCATAGCTGTCATCATAACCCACGTTCTGCAAGATGATGGTACAGGTATCGTTGTCGGCAATCGTCTGTGGCTGGAAGCTTTCATCGAACCGGATGTTAGGTTCAGCCATTGTGCTATCGGCAGCGCTATTTGCGGTACTCGGTGAGGAGCTGCTGGTGTTTTCTTCAGAGGATACGGTATCAGATGCAGCTACATTGCTGGCAGCAGTACTGGTAGTGTTAGAGCTGCTACAGGCGGCCAGGGAAACGACAAGCAAAGCCGAAAGTGCTAATGATACAACCTTTTTCATGATTTTCTCCTTTTTTCTTTGTATAAGGCTATTATACATCAAAAGCGCTTCGGCATTTTACTTTTCCACCGTGTTTTCCAGAATGAAACTTTATTTGAAAAATTGCAAATGAAGTCTGGGAAAGCCAACAATTTTAATCGCAGGAGGGCGTCAAATTATTCCGATGTTGTCACGGAATTTGTCTGAGGGTTAATAGTGAAAGTCTCATCTACATAGATGTCCCGAGTACTGGAATTGTTTATAACGATTGGCATCACCATTTCGGTGACAGAGGTGGGGTCTTTACCGTTGGCCTCATAAGTATCTAAATAATCGTAATAGTAGATGTCTACATAGGCATTAGTGTGCGCATCAATTCCCATTGTATCTGTTTCAGGGAAGCACTCAAAACCGTTTATAGAGCCTCCGCTTCTAAAGGCAAACATGATTTCTTTATCCGTCTTGTTTTCTATGTAAGCTTTGGCCGTATAACCGTGTAGGCCATCGGGGTCAAATCCACAAATCATCAGAGTGCAAGCGTCATTGTCGGCCAGTACGAGGTCTGTGGGTTGGGTTTCATGCTTTGGCTCGGTTGCGTTTTCTTCCCCTTTTGGATAAACCACGAAATCGTCATCAACAAAGTCATGCCGTGGGATAACATCATAATCTAATTCGTTATAGACATCGAGATAAAAACTTACCGTATTGATATCCTGCGGATTGATGTTATAAATTTTAAGCCCGGAACTTTCCCAATGATGAATCTCCGTTTCCTCTTGACCAGGTTCAACACTCGTAAGCCAAAGGCTCGCACCCACGCCATTCAATGTGCAGTCGCCAAACGAGTAACCGAGTTTTTTATCTGATGTCTTATTCTTGAAGTAAAGCTTCCAATAATAGCCGTAATCATCATCGTAGCCTACGCTCTGCAAGATAATGGTGCATTCTTCATTATCAACAAGTGTTTGTGCCTGGAAATCATTATCGTATGTAATTTTGGGTTCGGGGGACGGCGTAGGTAAATCGCTGCCTGTGCCGTTCCACACCCTTTCATATGTTTTGCCGTCTTCTGTAGTATATGTCTCTCCTACTTTAATCCCGTCAGGGCTGTAATCTTGCGTGCTATTGGAAGTGCTATTTGACGAAGCACTTGACTTGGATTCACTTGAGGCTGCAGCAGAACTGTCTGCCTTGCCACAGGCAGCCAACGAGAGGACGAGCAAAGTCGAAAGTGCTAATGATACAACCTTTTTCATAGTGTTCTCCTTTTTTCTGTTTGTCAGAGCCATTATACACCAAAAGCACTTTGACTTATTTATTTTGGGAATATTTATCGCCAATTTGAGCGGATTGCACAAATAGCAAGAAGAAAATCAGTGCATATATGCTTCGACATTTTCCTTTTCCCTCTGCATTTTCCAGAACGAAACTTTTAATGCAGGCTTTCCCAAACGAAACTTTTGGGAGTTGTGATTTGAACTTGACAGCATTTGCGGCAGCTGAGATTTTGCTATTCGCCTGTTCCGATTGTCTCACCACAGATACGAAGCAGCGCATTTCGCTTTTGTGAGATACATCTCATATTCGGAAAGGCTGCGACAAAATTCCGAGGTTTCAGCGGCTCGCTTGCGACATTTTTCCAACTTTTTGGGTAGTAAAAAAGCCCTACCAGAATGGTAGAGTCTTTGCATGTTTTCTCTCGGTCATACGAGTAGGAAGCGTCACTTATCCGATATTCTTTCGCGCAAAAAAATGAACTTGCTTCGAGGTGAAGCGTAGCAAGTGCTTAGCAAGTTTTTAGCAAGTTCGTAGCAAGTATGCAACAAGCTCATGACAAGTACAATGTCTACTTTTCCGTAGCAAAAAGAAAAGCCACCAAACGATTTCACTCGCTTGGCGGCTTAGCTATATTCCTATACTGTTTTATCCAAATAACTCATCCAGCTTTTCGCTCAACGTCCCATCCTTTGCATAAGGCAATGCATCGCACATACGAAAGTTGTACTGCTTTCCGTTATGCTCCTCAGAGAACCCAAGAATATAGTTGGTTGCAATGCGATAAATAATTTCGGACGGAGCCAGACCGTAGACCTGCTTTTCAAAGATGTGTTCGAGCCGCTCCTTGGGGTTCGGGAACGCAGCTTTCATGCCTTCGCTCTGGTACAGACGCTTCACGATTTCGGTAATGTACAGGCCAGATTTCATGTACAGGTCAATAAAGGTCTTGTCCGGGTCATTAAAGCATCCGGGATTTTCTTCTTCCAAAAGCGATACCATCTTCGCCACGGTTGCTTTCGGCGTAAAGATTTGATTCGTGCGCTGCGGCGGGATGTAGTCGAAGATATCCTTCTCGTTCGCCGGGTCAAAATAGTTTGCCAGCTCGTGCTTCAGCCGCAGGAACTCTTTGATGGAATCATCGAATACAACTTCATCAAACAGTTTTCCGTCAAAGTGCTTTGTCTCGCCTTTGGCGGTATCCTTGTAATCACCGCCATCGCGCAGGAAACGGAACTGCTCCAGCGTGATGCTGGTGACTTCTTGGAAAACTTCATCGGGAACGATTTGGTCGAAGTTGGCAAGAGTGGTATCCTCTGTGCCATAGGCCATCAGAAATGACGGTATCGTGCGGGCAAAACCGCGTAGATGGTCGCGGATGGTATCTTCCACATCGTTCTTTTTGCGTTCCTCGATTTGTGTCTCATAGCTGCGGACAGTCTCTTTGGCGGCATCTTCCACGAAGCTGCTGACCGTATCATTCAAAGCCGCTTTCAACTTGGCAGCAGCTTTTTCTTTCTTCTGGTCGAACTCTTGGTTGATTTTTTCTTGTTCGTGGGGTACAGCAGCAGCTAACTGTTCATGGCGCTCTTTTTCGATTTGGTTGGTTTCAATGCGGTAATCGCCATAAGTCCGCGCTACCAGACGGTCTGCATCCTCGCCCAGCTTCTTCTCTACGCGCTTGGCATCCGATGCCTTAATTTCCGAGTCATAATTGGAGGTAGCTGCAGCAACGATAGGTTTGACAGCCTGTGCCTTGAAAGCCTCCTGCAGTGCTTCCAGCGCTTTATCCTTGGGCTGGTCAACGGCAACTTTATCAATAGCCTGCGTGACCTGCTCGCTGACAGTCTCATAGATTTTATCGCCAAAAATATCATCGGCCAAACCGATAACATAGCCCTCATCTACTTTGACATCGCCGTTTTCATCAACATGGACGCGGTCCAAATCTTCTTTCTTGACTTCCTGCTTTTTCGGTTCGTCCACGGGGGTGAACTTCGTAATAATATCCACAACCGCTTGCGGAGCGCCGAAGATATTGGAAATATTCTGAAACAGATAGTTGGACATAAATCCGCGATTCACAACTTCTGTGGAGCGAATCTTTCGCGGAATAGAAAGCACCTTTTCGGCATCCAGCTCCACCATCTCGCCGTCTTCATCCTCACCGATGACCGGGAAGAAGTTCAGCAGTTCCTTGATGTGCTTTTTGCGGGTTTCGGTATCACCGCGACCATCGGAGGTGCTGGCATACAGGTCGTTGGCGAACTCCTCAAAAATCATAAGGGTTCGTGCCGGGTCAAAGTCGAAGGTGTAGGCGTTCTCCTTGCGGTAGAACTTGCCTTTGTCGCGGAACAAGCACGGATTCTGCGCACGGAACGCCGCCTGCATATACAGGGACGCGCTCTTGATACTGCTCAGCATCAGCACAGCAGTCCATTCCGGAATCGTAACGCCTGTGGTAAGCTGACCGACAGACAACGTAATCGTCTTGTCATTCTGGGCGATAGCCTCGGTAACGCTGTCAAACGCTTTTTTGGCAGAATCATCATCGTTCAGCCTGCCGTCACCCACTGCCGCGACGACCTTGTAATCCTTGAAAACAGGATGGCTGTTCAGCTTGCGGGCCAGAGCCTTGGCGCTGTCCACACGGTTCAGCAGCCAAAGCGTATGCTTTAATTCATCGCGCAGTTCCGGGGTAGAAAATGGGAACTTCGTTTGCGTTGTCAGCGCATCAAGAAACTTGTCCACCGCGCTGTCATGCACAAAGTTCCCTGCCTGATTTACTGCAAAAAACTCATTCAGGTCAAAGGCCCATTCTTCTGTCTCGCCGTTGATTTCAATACCATGCTTCAGTTCATCTCGAACGACCTCGGACATCTGATAGGTGAACATATTAAGCTGCGGCAGATTCGCGTAGGGATTCTGCTCGCTCTGGTCACCCTGCCAATCGCGTTTTTTCTTCTGCTCGTCGGCATAGGTCCAGTTATAGATGGCGTCCTCTTTGAATTTTTCGCTGGCAATGGCCTTAAACGGCGTGCCGGACAGATGCAGCGTAAAGTTGCGGTCAATATGGTCGAACGCCACATCCGTCTTGTAGGTATCTACGCCCTCGTGGGCTTCGTCAATAATCAGAACATCCCAATGAATGTCATTGACTTCTTTCAGCTTTTCAAATTCTCCGCCAAAGTAGATAGAACCTTTGAGGTCCTGCAAGCTGACGAACTCGATGCACTTGTAGTCGCCGTTGTTCAGCATATCCAGATACTGCCTGCGGGTCACAACAAAAGGCTTGCCCTGCAAGGAGCTGGTATCGCTCACAAACAGATACCCGGAATCGGGACCGAGAAACTTCTCGTAGTCGGAATACCACGAGTTTGCAATCGCAGGGCGGTTCGTTACGATAAGGACCGTGTCTGCGTCCATCTGTTTGCAAAGCTCATAGGCCGTAAGTGTTTTGCCGAAGCGCGGCTTTGCGTTCCAGAGGTATTCGCCTTGGGTGTGCAGGCGGCTGTAATCCAGCGTTTTCTCTACGGCATCTTCCTGCTCCTCACGCAGATTATACGGTGTGGCGGCGGTCAGGGTTTGCAGGATACCGCGATTCGCACGGAAATCATAGAAATGGTTGCGGGAAACAGGTCCCGTCACATGGAACCATTCGTTCTTGGGGTCGTTCTCAATGTTCAGCTTGCGCAGGTAACGGTGGAAATCCTTATCGGTAAATGTATCACCGGAGCCGTCCTCGAATGTAGCATTGCCGCGCCATTCTTCTTTGTATTCCACATCGGCAGTATGGGTCTGCTGGCTCAGACGCTTGTCTACGTCCTGCTCGGTGTAACCGATTTTCGTCCAGCCGTTATGGCGGGCAATCTCAGGAGTGGTATAGGCATAAATCATCGGAACAACGCGGTCCGTTGTTTTGATGACGATTTTGGTGCTCATATTATGCCATCTCCTTTACATGAGATTCGATGAAGTCGATTTCCTGCTGGGAAAGACCATACTTCTTGTAGAGCTGCTGGTCGATGTCACGGATAGAAGCAGACCAGTTAATGTCAGAATTGGGGGTGAAATTTTGGAGAGGAATCATTCTGAAAACAGGTTTGCTACCATTTTGTGTTGCTTTTAATACGCCAAGTAGTGCTCGCGCAAATTTAGTTTTAAGATACTTTGCACATGAATTTACCTCATCAACTGTAGAGAAGAAGCCTATACTCAGAAAAGTAATAGTGGCTCCATCGCAAGGACTACCGACAACACCATCCGGTAAAGTTTCTCCAAACTGTCCTGTTCCGCAAGCTTTTGATAAAAACAATTTGTACTTATCTAGGTTTTCAACATCTGTTACATACTCCCGCTTTATATATTTCCAGCAACGCTGACTATTAGACCTTCCCAGAATCCGTATGTAATTTCCTGATGCTGGTTTTTCGTCATAAAATATTTCCGGAAATGTTTCAAATACATTCGACTGCAAATCATAGTCGTGACCCTTGCTTGCTCTGCCTTTTAAATTGGGGTTTTCCTTATAGAGCAATGGCGTGAAATGGTATGCAAAGCTTGTAACAATAATATCGCACAGACTTTTGAAGGTGCTCTTATCAATGACTTTATGAAAAATACTATTTAATGCAGGATAGGTTGTAAAGACTTGAATGGGGTCATAGCATTTATTTATATCCCGGTACGAAATCGCTACACCACCTTTAATATCTACACCCTGAAATGCCCCTGTTGCATCTGCGTAATACTTTAAAACCTTAAAATGTTTATCATCAAGTCGTTCCTGATTCCATTTCTTTGGTGTATACCCTGTATTAAACAAAAATCTTGCAGGAGTAATTAGTAATGCACTATCAGCGATTTTATATGATGCATCCATAAACAAATGATAAACAGGCGTAGCTGTATTACTTGTTCCTTGGCGTTCGTCTTGATAAGGTGGATTTCCAATTGCATAATCGAACTTCATATCGTCACTTTTCTCCTTTCATTTGGTTGTAAGAAATTGTCCGCATAGCACGCCAATCACGGATTTTACATTCGTATTTCTTATTTTGCTTAGCCGCCTCATCGAACAGTGTTTCCTGTTCAAAGTCACTTGCAAACAGGGATAGCTGCTCGTAGTCGTCTGATATGTACAGTTCTTTGCCCGGAATCGTCCCTTTTAGGCCGTCCATCTGCCATATGTTCCAGCAGATTACATTGGCAATCTGGTTCAGTTCCTTGGCAGTCGGTTCCCGCCGCCATCGCTCCTGCATATAGTCCACAAAGGTCATCAGCAGGTTGATACGCGCAACCAACAGGTTGTCACCCTGATATTCGTAGCCGTAGGTGCTTTCAAACGCCCGTCGCGTCCATTTCAGCCAGTCAGTCTCGTTATCGGTGTTCTCGTTCACGACCCGTAGCTTTCTGTCCAGAATCCCGATTCTGCTTTCAATCGGCAGTTCTTCACCCGTAGCGGCATCATAGCGGGACACCAGATAAGGGGCCTCGCCGCAGGTGATTTCCAGCCGCCGAGAATCAACATACCGCTGCCAATCCCGTTCTTTCTCAAAGTTAACAGGCTCTTTCGTTGGCTCCCAGTGTTCACCGTTCAGCGTATTAAATACGTTCTCACATCCAAACCAATCGTCATCACATTTATTGTTCATGTAGCAGACGACCCAAGAGGGCGTAAAGACCTCGGCTTTGGATTTCGTTCTTGCCGCCTGTTCTTCTTCCGCTTTCAAAATGCGCGGCTGGATAAGATTGGCATATACCCCGGAAATCAGCTCTGGCGTGATTTGATTATCCTGCCGATAACCATCGCCATATCGTTCATAAGTATTCGTTGCCCAGATTATATTTTCACCTGTCGTCTTATCTTCCAGCAGAAACCGCATTGCCGTTCTGACCGGATAAGAATACAGGTCAATCAGTTTGCCCAGATGTGCCACCCCCGCGCAGCGCAGGAAGCAGCCAGAACCCATCCTTACGGAGTTCTTCTCCGTAAGGAAAGGGACGTCCCTTTCGCGCTGATTGTTATTTTTGCAAACGTTTCTTGCTATTTTATATGGCAGCCTTTCTCTTTAAGCTGCATTTCTGTTATTTGATATTTGCTTTTTATTGCTGTGCAGTTTCAAGCAGGTATCAAGCTCTTCGTTGAGATTGTATCGGCTGTGGTTCTTGAACTTGAAAATATTATAGCATATAGCACCGTTTCTCTCAACGCTTGTTTTATCGGCACTCATCCGCCTTTAACTGTCTCAAACTCCAAAGTAATGGTATCCACGATACAAAAAGCCTGTGACCCGTATGGGGTTCCGTCACGATAGGTCGAGAAAGTATCACAGGAAAGAACTCCGTCTTCCAAGTGTACTTCTTTGACTGGCGTATGCCCCACCACTTGCAGATATTTGCCGCCGCGATACAAACGTTTTGCGTTCTGATTCGGAGACAGCTGCGGGCGATACCAAATGGGAGAGTCCGCTGCCCACATTGTCTCACAGCCCATCTGGTTGATAGCTTTGATAACCGCGAGAACATTTTTGCGGTTCTGTGGTGCTACCCGGAGTTGAACAAAGAGATTTGCAAGGCCGCCGTGCATGAAAAGTGTTTTGTCAATTTTGTGGATATATGCAAGCTGACTTTTCTTTGGCAAGGTATTTGTCAACTTTTTAATTTCTTGACACACCAGCCCTCTTTTTTCCGGATGGTATCCGGTTTCCGGCTGTCCCCAAAGATAACTCAGGTCATGGTTTCCATAGCACCAGAGAGTCTCATGATATTTCTTGGCAAATGCAATTGCAGCATCGTAGGTTTCCAGATACTGTGCATCATCATGTACCCCGAAATCATCCGCCAGGTCCATAAGGCAGACGGCCTTGTCTGCAATGCCTTTTTTCATAATGGCATCTGCCTGCGCAAACATCCAGGGTTTCAAATGGCAATCTGGAATGACTAAGACCTTCACGGCTTTACTCTCCTCTCTTTGGCATCTTCAGTTTATATTATATGCGATTCGCACCGAATGTCGAGAATCACGTTCTGGAGGAATATTGGGAGTGGCCGCTATGACGTCGTGCTGCCGGTCCGGGCCGAGCAACGGCAAATCAAATAATGTTGAAACAAAATTCAGTGAAATCGGATTCAACGTTTTTGGAGAATATAAGAACAACCCCCGCCAAGCAGCGGAGGCTTGTTTTTGTGCAGCAAAGCTCAAAGTCCTATGGGTATTTCTCCAAACGCCAGGAAACCTCCCTCATATTTTGTGCGAAGACACTACCTGTTCGTTCTTCCCAAGCGGCTGAGCCTGAAGCAAGGCGCTCACATCGAAACTGGAAGCGTTATACACCGTTACGCCATGTTCCAGAGCGTATTTTACCGTATATGCTGTGCCTCCAGTATTTCTAGTACAATAGGAGATGCAATAGGCAGAACAATCCACTAAATGCCGGTCTCTTAAAAGATATACTCCCCTGCTTGGCTCTTTCGCCGCATAGACAATCTTATCCACCTGTTTGTCTATCTTCTCTGCGTGCCGTTGCTGTTCTAAGCTCCATTTGTAACGGTATCCCTCAAAAGGCAAAACCTCAATGATACGAATACGGGGATGTGCAGCTTTCAGGGAAACCAACATGTCTGCCATCAGCGTATCGAAACCTAAAGAACCGCCAATGCCAAAGTAAGTGACTCCCTGCTGAATGAGCGGAATGAGCCGATGCTCTACCCTGGCTAATATTTTGAGCTGTTCTCCTGGCGGAATATCTTTGTGCCCGACAAAGCAGCAGGTTTGCTCTCGGTATTTATTATTCACATTGTCCCTCCTTTGCTTCGACGAACCATTTATCCACTTCGTAGTATAGGTATGTTTTTGCTCTGCCTATCTGGCAGGTATAGCGCACCCCAATGCCGCCGGTCTTTGAGTATTTACGCGGCAATACTTCTGAGATGCAGGTGATGTCAAATTTCTGGCCTGTGTCCCAGATGACTGTCTGCGGTGTCAAAATGCCTTCAGGAGAGAAATCGGCAATGACCTCGACATATTTCTTAATTCTTGGTTCTGACATAGATTAGATGCTCCCCTGTGCTTCCCTGTAAATACCCATGTGGGTGAATCGTATGGTCTCCCTTTGCATCACAATGAGAGAGAAACCGGTCTTTGTACATGACGGCTCGCTGCACAGAGTAATACCCAAATCGGTTCCGTATCCCGTCAATCGCGGATTCAAGCCGCTCGGTCTCTTCCTGCTTTTCGGCGCTGTACTCAAAAGATATCTGGTTTGGTTCCGTATCTGGCCGCAGGTCAATGGCACGCACGCCAACTGAGCGTAGGTGCTCACTCCACCGGTAGTTCTTCTTATACAGCTGGTAAGCTGCCTCCGCAATATCCTTTTCCTGCATCGTTGGCTGAGACAGCTTCACTTGCCGCTCGAAACTGAAAAGGCTGGAATCCCGGAGGCTCACTTCCACGCCTCGGCAACGGAAATGATTCTCTCTGAGCCGCGCAGCGACACTTTCCGCGAGCAGATAAATAACAATCCAGACATCCCGGTCAGTCTTCAAGTCCCGTGGCGTTGTCCAGCTGTTTCCGATGCTCTTGATAGGTGCCTGAGCTTCCCTTCCCTCGTATTTCGCCACTGCTCCCGTGTCAAGGCCATTGGCGAATCCCCAAAGCATCGGGCCGATTTTCCCGAGTTTTTCTTTCAGAAAGTTTGGATTGGCAGTCGCCAAATCACCGATTGTATGGATACAGTAGCTTGATAACTTTTTTCCCGTTCTGGACCCAACATACAAAAGGTCCGTGGCAGGCAGCGGGAATACGATATCTTTCCAGTTTGACCTTGATATGATGGTGGTGGCATCCGGTTTCTTATAGTCGGACCCCAGCTTTGCAAAGACTTTATTCCAGCTCACGCCGATAGAACAGGTGATGCCGAGTTCATCCTTCACGGCGTCGGAGATTTGCTTGGCTATCTTTTGCCCGCTGCCAAAAAGAGACTGGCTTGCGGTACAATCAAGCCATGCTTCATCTAAGCCAAACGATTCGACCTGGTCTGTGAAACGCAAGAAGATTTCTCTGGTGTATTTACTGTACCTAGTATAAAGGTCATAATGAGCCGGAACAAAGATGATGTCTCTGCAATGCTGCTGTGCTTCCCATAAGGGCATTCCAGTTTTAACTCCCATTCGCTTAGCCGGATACGAGGCAGTCAACACAATACCGTTTCGCCGCTCCGGGTCACCGCATACCGCAATCGGTTTGCCCTGTAGTTTTGGGTTATAAGCCATCTCGCAACTGGCGTAAAAGCAGTTCATATCGGAGTGAAGTATTACTCGTTCGCTCGCCATGATTGGCCTCCTCGGTTCGCGGTAACACCTATTAGTTGTTATTTGTGCCTTGTTGGTTGTTATCGGTTGTTATTAGTATAGCAAATACAACCGTAAGTTGCAATATGTGCGACTAAAATAGAATTTGAAAGTCCAATCAAATACACTACAGCTGACAGAAGGCTTGACAATTCCGAACCACTTGTTCTTGGTATTTGCCTTTTGTGGTATAATGGAAAGAAAAAAGGAGTGTGAAGCATGAATGTTGAAGAACGCGCAGCGGCTGCTGCTGAACTGAAAGCAACCGGAAAATACAACTGCACTCAGGCTGTGGTGAAAGTGTTCGAGGACAAGCTCCCGATTGATGAGGAGACCCTGATGAAGCTGACTGCGGGATATGCTGCCGGGATGGGCTGTATGGAAAGCACCTGCGGGGCCCTGATTGGCGCTGTCATGGTGGCAGGCATTCTCACCGATGGGAAAGGCACACCCCGTGTTTCCAAAGAACTTGTACAGAGCTTTGAGGGCAAATGCGGCGCGACTATCTGCAAAGACTTGAAAGGCATCGGAACCGGCAAGGTTCTGTGTCCCTGCCACGAATGTGTCCGTAACGCGGTGCTTGTTCTCGGAGAGGTTCTGGGCGAATAAGGCAACAAGAAAAGAGGAGCTGCTCTAAGCTCCTCTTTTTCTTTTCCCTATTCTTTTTCTTTGGCAAGGCCCAGAATCTCTTGTGCCTGCGCCATCTCTTTCGGAATCTGGTCTTTGGGACAATACCGAATTTCGACAACCCGTCCTATAGCCGATGTGTGCTTCATCGGTGTCGGGACCACGACCGTATCTCCCTCGCAGATTTCGTCCCCACAGCGGTAATAGCGTGTTCTCACCACGCCATCAATATCAACGCCGCAAAAAGTCACCTCATTGCTCTTCCTCAGCACCTTGTTGTACGAGCGAGAATCGAAAAGCATCCTGAGGCTTTGACCTTGGAAGAAGTCTGTCAGCCTGCCAACAAAGTCCGCCCAGTTATCGGGCAGACCGTCCTTGTCGAATGAGCTTTCCAGAACGGAACTTTCTCCGTCATCACGGGTCACAACTATCTTGTATGTCTTTCGAATCTCATTTTGTACAGTATCTGGCGAGTTCCCTTTTGGACGAGAAAACACGCTCTGGTCATCATATACCTTGAGGAACTCCGCCACCTTGTCTTTTAGCTCATACTGCAAGGAGACTCTTCCTATCTTTGCGATACGGCGGTTATAGGTCAGCGTACCTTCTGAACTGACAAGCAGCCACTCATTTATATCATGTATACAAATTCCATACTCGCTGGCATATTTGTCTTTTACCTCATCTGTTGCAGTCTGTTCCAGACTGATTTCTATGGATTCCACCTTACTCTTTGCCTCAGCCCTAACACTGAGACCAAATAGTTTCTGCATTCCGGTTCTTTGTCGAAGAATATCCGTAAGAGACTCGTCATGGTAGCGGTAATCCTGCCCATTTGCGCCGTGGTAGAAGTATACCTCATTATTATCCGTTAGAAGCCGAACTCGCCAATGACCACTAAGTGATGGGATGTGTTCCCTTCGATAGCTCGCGAATACTTCGGAGAATGCAGCAAAGATATAAGCAGCATCAGCTTGTGAAATACGGGTTTTCACCTTTTCTGTTCCTGACGGAGTCTTTTGCGTGAGCTTCACTGTTCCGTCCCGTGTGATTTCGAGAAGCTGCTCTTCATCAAATCCTGGCATAGATGGGTCGGTTGCTCGGTAGGACCTTATTCGGATTTTTTTGAGAGGGCCGTGGAATGGCAGGCCCTCATGCGTGATGTATGTTCCCACGCGAACTCCTCCGCGATAATTTCTTGGCTTCATTATAGCAGATAAAGCAAAAGAGGGCCACGGTTTCGTGACCCTCTACTTTTTCGTGCATACACCGATTCGAAGAAACACGGGATAAAGATAGTACCCGACTGAACCTCCCAGTTCTTCTGGACAACTAACACTACCCTTTTTTTTTGCAGTCGCCTGGCATGGTGGAAAGCCTTTATCACTGCTGTCTTAGTCACACTCTCGTCTTTTCGATTGAAGAAGAGCTGGCAGTCTCTCACGGTATATTTCATTGTCAGTCCGTCTTCTATAGTGAACGGATAGTTCGCAAATACCTCGATTGCTTCCCAAAGATATACTCCCGCATCTTCCGCATCCAAGTGCTCCTGCAACGCCTTGCAAGCTCCCTGCCTTGCACGGAACAGTCTCCCATGTTCGGCATAAAGAGTTGGGCTATCCAGATTATATGCACCTTTCGTATACGGCAGATAGGCATTCACGGACGCTTTACTTAATCCCGTCTTATCCATGATTTGCTGAATGCTATAGCCTTTGTCGTGCAATGCTTGAACCTTTCGGCTCATTGCAGTGCTATAATATCCCGCAGTAATCAAGAGCTTTCGAACCTTGAGTGGGGTCATCTGCAATGTGTTTGCTACAGACGCTATAGTCGGAGAATCTTCTGGGCGCTCTTCCCGGTCATCATAAGGCATACCAAAAAGCTCGACTGTTTTCGCCAACAGCTCATCAATAATCTTGGTCCTGTCATACCCAGGCTTCTTCTTTGGCCTGCCGCGCTTTGCTTTGGCATGACCAGCTGATTTATTGGTTTTCGGTGTGTTTTCCATGATTCTTGCTTGTATTCACTTTCTTTATTCCGTTCTGCTAAGAATATCTTTAAGGACGGCCACATCCGAGCTGCAGCGCCGTTTGTTGAACGCCATGCCGAATCGGTCATCGACACATACAATCGGTATCACTTGGTATTTACCCTCCTTGCTATCATTGTGCATCGTCTTCAGCTTCCGAACTCAATATTTACGGAACCATCCGCTGAAATCTTGATGCGCATGGTTTTGATATATCGTTCATAAAACTGTTTTTCCTCAGCCTTCGAAAGCTCGATGCGGGTCTGTAGATGAGCTACATTCATCATTTCCTTGACATTAAAGCTTTCAAAGTGCCTGCCGACAAAGCGCTGGCATTCACTGAGCAGTGCATCGACCTTCATTTTGTGAGATTGCCCACCTTGGCAAAACTGGTCCAGATAGCAAAAGGGAATATCACTGTCAATCATTTTCTGTACAATTTCGCTGCTGACTTTATTTTGCTCAACCATCACGAGAAATTTGGCAGTGGACACCGAGCTGATAAGCCCCCAATAGTCGGAATCCGATGAAAACAGCAGGAAACTGTCCACCTTGTTGACATAGTGCTCCTTGCAGCATCCCGCCACCAGCATCACATCCACAAGGCTTTTCCCGGTAAGGACTCGTTCTGACATTTGATGTTCAATAACCGCCTTTGTGTGTTTCTGAAGCAGATTCCAGGCAGAAGAAGCATTAACATCATTGTACAAAATGATTTTTGTGATTTTAGCAAGCGTTTCCGGCTGCATACTTTGAAGAGCCGCACACAGTTTCAGCGGGTCACAGTTTTCGCAGTCAACGAGAGCAACCGTCTGTTCGCTGGCATCCACAAATCCATAAATGTTTCTCTTGGTTTCTCTTCCTTCTCCTCTGACATTGGAATAACCGGTGAACACCTCACCATTCTGCTGATAGAGTCGGCTCAGGAACTTTTCGTCATTATAGAGAAGATTCCCCTCTTCGTCTTTGCTCCACCGCCAGTTAATGAACATGCGATACGGATAGCGTTCGAGATTTTCCATATAATACTCGAACACTTCCTTGGATTTCTTTGTGCTATTGCCGCCAGGGATGATAAATAGCTGCCGCACAAACTCCCAATTGACCCAGATTGGAAACAGAGATTTACAGGCATCGATGTGCTGCTGCAAGAGAGCATTGATTTTGGGAAGGTATTCTTCCAGCTTTGGATTCGCTTTTATGATATCGATTCCATCTTTTCGAAGCTGATTAACCATGCCTTGTGTCTGAGGAATCGTATGCAGGTTCTTGAGCTCCATCAGAATTAACATTGAAAAGTGCTTGAAGTTGCGCTCTATCTCGGTTCGTAAGCCACAGAGGTTTCGGATAATGCGAGCATCTCGGTTATCGCTGAGTTGCTCATAAATATCTGAATTCAAACCCGTATACTGGCTCTTCCAGTGAGAGTCTGGCACGCCAATAAGGAAAGCAACTTTTGAGACAACATTATACTCCTCACCGCGCCGTTCACGATACTTTTCCCGCTTTGAGAGCTCCTCCGTTTCTGCGTCAATCATTCGTTCCATATCACATTCCTCCCTCCTTGAATGATATCGGTATTTTCCCGTTCTGCCAAGATTATATTTGTGGTCTTTGTGATTTTCCTTGCTCACGCTTCCCTGCGGCTCATCCGATTCTTGCCCATCTGCTCCACCTGATATCAGTCCTGCGAAACTCAAATGTATGTCACTATTATACAATGGGAAGTCCGCTTTGTGAACTGCTTTTATCAAAGCCGAATAGCCAAGTCTCTGGTTTTGGTTACAGGAGAGTTTGCTGAGACAACCGGGTAGCCAAAAAGACAAGCTGGCAGTTGTCACAAGGCCCTGCAGACGTTCTGAACCTATCTTATTGGGACGACTGCGCTCTGCTGAGAAATCGGTATGCCTTGGCATAGATTCGTTTTGACCAGGCCATCCGTTCTGATGAACATTATGAAACCAGACTTTGGACTGATTGTTCTACCTCCTCACAGCCGTCAGAAAGCCCTTACCTGCGCATCGTTTTCGTATGAGCAAGGAAACTTTACCCATGCAAAAAGAAAAAGCACCACAGAGGCTCTGTGCCCCTATGGTGCTTATGCTTTCTTAGAGATAATCGCTCAGCTTAATGACGCCAACCGAGTTCGGAGATGTGTCAATGTCCAGATAAGTGCATCCGGAACAATCCCTGTCGAATCTCACAATTTCGGAATGCGGGATGTGTCCAAAGATATAGAGCGTCTTATCGTGTCCAGACCGTACCTCATCCGGGTCATAGCTATAATATCTTCCAAAAGGATTATTATGCGTAATCACTATATGCTGATACTTATATGGTTCCGTATAATCGATATTAACCTCAGTAGCCGTCTGATTCCAAAGCCATTCAAACGCTGCTCTTTGTTTCCTTGTACAGGAGAGATACTCGTATATAGTTCTTTCGGCATCATAGGGATTGCCGCACATCACTTCCAGCAAGTACAGAATAATCTTCCAAAGGCTATCGTCCTCCCATGCTAATGTATAAGCGATAAAGGCTCGAACAAAAGCATGAAAGGTCTTAGGCTTTCCCTGAATGATTTCGATTCGTTTATCGGCACTGCACTCATACTCTTTGAGTTCTTCTTTTGTTTTGGGATAAGTATATCCTGCCTTGTATGTTCTGAATATCCCTGCTGCAAACAATCGAATCTGTGGAACTTTGATTAGCACATGATAGTACTGCAGCAGCTTCTTATGCTGAAGCTCATGATTGCCCTGAACCAATCTCACATCACATTCATGCTCCTGCAGAAAGGACACCGTTCTGGCATTATCTTTTCCACGGTCGGTGACATCTCCCACGCAGATAATGGTATCGCCTTCCTGCCAGCCTGCTGCATTGAGAGATTCCATCAATCCTTGATAGTTTCCATGGATATCTCCCGCCACGAAGATTTCGCTCATCCTCATCTCCCCTTCTCGTTTTCTCTTAAAGCATCATGAGCAGCCGTTCCATTTCATTGTTGTCCTTATAGGAGGAAATAACCATATTTCGGTGGTCGCGCTCCTGCTCTTCTTCGGGATACCAGTCTTCGGTATAGTCATCACCGAGAAGTTTCTTGGCAATGTCTTCAATCGAGAATCCGATTCGAGGTTCCTTGTTTTCATCAAAAGCCCTCTGCGCTTCCTCAAATCTCGTATCGAGCTTTTCCTTTTCCAGCTCAACGCCAGATGCATCTACACCAAAGAAGGTCATTTCCCATAACACACGGGACAGGCAGAATTCAAGGCCATAGATGTAGATGCTGGATGGTGCCAGTTTCCAGCTAAGAATTTCATTCCAAGCACTGAGCTCAAAAGCATATTTCGTGGGAAGGTCCTGTTTCATCACTGCATTCTCGATTTCGTCCGTGCTCATAAAGGTCAGCATCTCATCACTGATGGGCTCAGATTCTTTCAGGTGCTCTTCTCTCCATTTACGGAGGTCTTCCACTTCGATGCAGACAGTGTCATCCCCCTCATCGCCAAATCCCTTGCAAACCACAATGATACTTTGCTCATCCGGGTTTACTGCTTTTGGCGTGACGGTCTCCATTCTGGCAAATGCTCTATCGACTTCCTTAACTGCTGCCGCCTGTTCCTCGTTATCGGAATACATGGCAGCAAATTCTTTCGCCAGATTGTTTTTATCGCAATGCATAAATGCTTCATAAGTGTTCTTGAAATCAGTCTTTACCATATTATTTTTCTTACTTCGCTTTCTGTTCTTTGATGATGGTCACCTTGACTTTGGCTGCCAGCTTTTTCTTGACCGCCTCATATTCTTTCTCAGTGCCCTTGAATGTGATTTTGTTACCGCCGCTGAGCATCGCTTCCTGCACACTCAACGGGTCGATGCATTCCGGGTATTCTGTATGCAATCCCACGAATGTTTCTGAACCATGTGGGCGTGGACTGATTACCTCATATACCATTCTCGTCTCTCCTCTAAACCAAAAAAGACGAATGGCAGCTACGCAACCGGCAGCCTGTTACCGGGCAGCGGCTACGCTTCCGTCATCCGTCTTTCATTTCTTTACAAACAGCTACGCTTCATCAATCATGGCAAGGATACCCGCGACTTTAGTCGTGGGAGGAATTGCCCGTTCACATCCTTTCGATTAAATAGTTTGTTGCAGGCTCTAATAGCTGCAATTTTTTAAATGAAATGCTATTCGTAATGGTTGTACCATCGAGTTTTCTTAAAGCGAAATATCCCGATGTCCTGCGTCCCGAAATAAAACATTCCTGCCCGTTATAGAGTACCTTATCCCAGAGGCGAAAGCCTTTAACGATATAGGGCGCTTGATTTGCTTTTCGAATTCCATATTTCAGGATTTTCGCTTTATGGATTTGCCTATTATGGTGGCGGATTGCTTTCGTGCGGTAACAAATGCTGCAAGGTTCAGCCAGCGGATGCTTACTTATACAGCGAGCATCGTTAACGTGACTTTTCTTTATGTCGTTTTGCTCACGCAGCAACTTGGTTATATAGCCATATGTGTTCTGTACTGGAATATGAAGTTCGTTGCGTAGGCGTGTCAGTAGTGTGTTACGCATGATACCCATAAAAGCCGCATCACGAAGCGTTTTACCACGTTTTTTGCCGTCAAGCGTTATCTTCCCTTTATGGAGGTTGTTGTGGCAAGTGGTACACAAAGTGATAAGGTTGCTTGGAGCGTTACCACCAACCTTACGGCTTTCAAGGTGATGTACATGCAGCTTGACGGCTTTCTTTGCGGTGGTATGAGCACCGCAGCATTGGCATGTATAGTTATCACGCTTCAAAACATACTGGCGTACATTGTATTCGTCGTACATCTCACCGAGTTGGTAGTCAGTTCCAACTGGAAGCGGCTTTCCGGCAAGCATCGCCTTTAAGCGCTGTGTATCAAACTCTGCGGTTTCTACCCTTACAAGAGTGACAGGTAAAATTCGACAGATGCGCTTAATAACAGTAATGTGCTCTTGGATTTTTACTTCCACAGAAGGCGCAAGCCAACCCTTATGTTTGCTGTGTACACGGTTATTGAATCTTGGCGCACGGTAACGAGTTTTGCGATTTCGCCTTGAACGGCGGTTCTGTCTGCGCGTAGATAGCAATTCTACTACATCGTTGCGGGGAGTGAACTCTTCACTGTATAGTTCTCGCTTTTCAGTAGATGCAGAAAGACCCACGTGCTTGCTACCGGCGTCAATGCCCAAAGTGATAGGCTGTTTGTATCCCGCACTTCCATGCAGGAGTTTGATGGTGAACGGCGTGCGTTTTACAACGCAAGCTTTTTGCTGTTTCAACAAGATGCGAGCCTTTCCGGGTGAGCAAGGCATCAAGGGCTCGCCGCGCTTGTTAAGTACATACGCATATTGCATGATGCTATGCTCCTTTCGATAAAATTGCAGCTAAAAGGAAGCTGCTCACTCCTCCGAAGAGGGTAAAAATCCTTCCCCAAGGTCATAAGCGGTTTGATACAACCACACCTGTCGGCTTTGCCTCAGCTTTACGTGATGTGTTGTCTTAGAGCGTGCAGTTAGGATTAACGCCGCACGGTAACTATCTATTCGCTTATAACGGAGTGCTCGAAGCACTTAGGGTAGTCAACATATCCTTTCGGACACTTCTAAAGCGTAGACTCGCTGATGCAAGCCCGCGACTTTAGTCGTGGGTTATTGATTGTATGACCTACGGTATGCGGGCCTACGATACTTTCGGAGTAGTCTATTGCGGCTACGCTTCCCGCAAGTACATTTCGCTCAACTTTAGGCAAGTACCTACGGTTTCAAGCACCTACGGTTCCGACTAGGTTATTTATCGTCGTCGTTGTTTTCCCGGTCTTCCAGAATCTGCGGATAAATCCAAAACATGAAATATGCCAGGATAATATAAGAACCAACAAAATGAGAGAACAAGGCCGGTGTAGTCATAACATCCAAAAGACCAACGAACTTGAAAACAACAAGAGTTAAAGCAGAATTAACAAGGAACACAAGGTCCAGAAGCAAGATTCGACCAACAGTGATATTCGACATGATTTATGCCTCCTCAGCAAAATATTGATGCAGTGACTCCGATACGATTTCCTGCGTTTCCTGGCTCCAACGAGTATACGCATTGTCAGGGAACTCGGCATTCTCTACCATGCTCAGCTTCCAGGAGGATACAGGAACCCCGTTCTGGACTGTAATTATGGTGGGCGCTCCGATTCTCTTTTCACCGATACTGATGCTTTCGCCGTTCTCGTCTTTCACAGTATAGTCGATGAGATAATCGCTCAGCCAGTCAAGAAGTTCATAATACCCTTTTCCGGGAACCACGGTCATGACCGGGCCATTCAGAGTCTCATCAAATTCATACTTGTCGCGGTAGTTATCAATCTGGCAATAGTAGAGGGTCTTTCCCTCCTCTTTTGCGGTCTCGATAAGTTCCGGCATCAGGTTCCGGCAATAAGGGCAGGTAGGAAATGCAAAAACGATAATGCCATCAGCTACGCTTCGTGCTTCCTCCGCCGTCACTTCTTTGATGGAGGCAAAGGCAGGAACTTTGATTTCCTGGAATGTCTCTTCTGCCGTCGAGCTACGCTTCATTCCATTATAGCCCTCATAGGTCCTTGCTAAAGCAACGGAAGGTATTCCGGCAGTGCAGATTGCGGCTGCCATTGCCAGTGTTGCTGCAGCGTATGGAATTAAAAACTTTCTTTTCATAGGACATGCTTCCGATTTGATTTAGATAACCTCAAACTTTGATTAGATTGCATCTGAATGATTTGCGGTCAGAGGTATGTACAATTTTTCTTTTCTATATCTGCATTATACCATAAATTGCACTTTTTCTCAATTTGGAAGCCGGTTTGTTAAATGAAAGTTCACGATTAGCGGTCAAAGTGTTGCCAGCATGCCAGGCGAGAGGTTGAAGTAGCTCCATCAACCCTTCTGTCAGCCTTTCAATGCTTCCTGGAAGAAAGCGTTGTCCATGCGTCTTGTCTTTTCCTTGTGCGGCGGAATCAAGTCAAATACTTGTCTACTCTGCTTTCCCTCTTGTGTCTCCGCCTTTTCTTCTTTTCCAGCTTCCGAGATATCGAAATCGTCATCGAAGTCATCGTCATCAAAGAACCAAGAGCACACGGACGATTCACTCATGGTTTTGAGTTCAAGACACTCTTCACAATAAGTTTGGGGTTCTCCCACACGAGCTTCAAACTTGCGCTTGCAGGTTGGACATACTCGAATCGCTATCATTGGTTATCCATCTCCTCTTCATTGTATCCATTATGCGTCAATGGGTTAATCCCATCGCGGCGAATTCCGTCGTCGTCGTATTTATGTGCTGGCATTGGGATGTTGTCAAAATCCTTGAAATCGAGAACTTTGCTTCCTAGTGCCCGGCTGATACCGTCTTGCGTTCCTCGCTCACAAACGACATGATAAGGCACTCGTCCGTTTTTTTGATATTCGAGTTCTTCAAACTCAATGACCGGCAGCGTTATGGTTTTGCATTTCTGTTTATTGATGTATGCTTCAACATATCGCCCAGTAGTAACGGTTGTATGGCTTTCAGCCATCTCATCCAGCCATACGGAAATCATTTCATTGAGTTCGTTTCGTGTTAAAGCTGCTGTTCGAGTAAGAAGTTCTACGCCGATAGAACTTGTTGGAACGAAATAGCTGTACTTGTAGACTTGTTCGAGATTCGTGAGCGTCAAGAGCCTTGTTGCGTTATGGGTTTTGATAATATCAGTGCTGTCGATTGCTTTGCCATACTTATCGCCAGTAATGATTTTTGGAACTATAGCGCAGGTCTTGCCGATAACGATGCACTTAGGAGACATATTGCAGATTGTTGCGAAGTCCTCGTCCGTTGCCGCAAGTGAGCTGGATTTCAAGAGCTCCATCACTGCATTTACACGCCGCTGTTCGTAAGACACAACCCATCGCATCAGCTTATCGAGCGTACAGTAGAGAAAAGAAATGCCTGTGCGGTTGATTACGATACCTACCAGACGGCTTTGACCGAGCGTGTACTCCTCGCCCATTGTGGTGCTCGTCTTGATAGTTGCAGAGATTTCATCGGACAGGAAAAGAAGTCCTTTGTCATAGAAGAAGTCATTCATGAAAGTTTTGGTCGCATCCTGCTCGTGGTCAAGCACATCGATTAACTTGATACCAGCTTCTTTAGCAGGCTGAATTCCCGCTGCTCGGCACATGCAGAGTGTCGTTTCTACCCTGGTGAGCCGTCCTTGTTCGCCTTTGATTCGCCGCTTCATAGCCGCCCGCTTGTCTACATCCAGAGCGTCTTTTTGAGTGCTTCGAATGTATTTCAGACCGTCCGGAGAGATACGCACATACCGCGATTCATCTCTCATAAAGACCTCAACATACCCATGCTTTTTGGCCGCTCTCAGAGCTTTGGTAACGCATTGATATGGGATGTCAGAGAGAGCAATGGCAAGCTGCTTGTGTTGGATGGAATCAACGCTATAGAGATATACGAGAAGCTTTTGTTCGTTCGTCATAGTACCACCAAAGTTGTCCGTTCGATTCCGTACCTCATACGAATCGCAGGGCTGAAATTCATATCGTACCGCGTAAAATCAAAAAGAAAGAGTAACATTTCTAGGGAACGAAAATATGACACCTAAAAATGTTACTCTTTTATATCCCTGAAAATGTTACTACCGGACTACGTTAAAGCCAATGGAAGAGGTCGGCTTTTGAGCAAAGAATCACTTCCAAATACGGGTTAGATTCGGTCGGAATTGCAGTGTAAAGGAAGCTCATCATATCCCATCCATCACCGTGTTGGAGCACCCTGCAAATGGCGTTTGTGATGGCTCCCGTATAGACATTGTTGCTGTCAATCAGGGTCTTTTTCGTGGGTGAAACACCGCGACAAAACACGAGAAAAAGCTGTTCGGAAGGCAGGTTGATTGGCCCATTTTGAGCGATAAATGCCTTGATAGCAGCCTCCGTGATGTAATCGAATTCGGCATCAAGATAATACTGCCCAACAGCGTCTTTCGCCTTTGCCTTGCGGCTGTACCACTCATGCTGAAAAGGCGGCAAAAAGGAAGAAAACCGGAGCTTGAGAAAGCCATTTTGAGGGATAGAAACCATACAGAAATCGTTTGGAATTGACGTTTCAATGTTTTTCCGCTGATACGGTGCAGGGGCTTCATCACTCTCAAATGAGACAAGGATTGACCGCTCGGCTTTAAGAATCTCAATCGAGACATCATTGCGAATGGAATCCGGCAGCTTTTTCAAGGGAACATCATCCGGAACCGATTTCAAAGCATCCACTGCCTTTTGGAGCTTGCTTTTTACGAACTTTGTCGATGCATTGTACAAAACCGGGGCTTGATATTCGGCTTCAGGGGCATCATCACCGGCGTTGCGTTTGACATCGTTTTTATCGAGGCAACGTTTATAATCATTTAATGATGGGAACGCCATTCCAAACATCCTCGTCGTCAATTTGTTCCGTCACATTCAAGTCATAGTTGTCGCTGACCATGCAGAAATAACGAATCCCGCATTCACTCAGAAGCTTTCGATTTGCGCCGGGGGCCAGGATTGCGATACGGGAAGTGACCGGCATCATATCCTCACGAATGCCAAGGCTCCGAATCGTGTCTCCCAAAATAAGTTCGTTGCCACGTTCAAATTCACAAACATAGTAGACACTGCCATCGAAGCAGAAGCTCAACAGCCAGGGAGTGCCGCTGGGAATCGTAAAATTACGACTCTCCGGCAAAAATTCACATGCAACGCGGAAAGCACGGCAGCGCTTGCGGATACTGCTCGTCATCGTGATGTAATCGGCTTTCGCCAACCCTTCTTTGGTAGGATAGCAAGCCGGACGGCGGTTGGAGCCTTTACGGCAGGCGTTGTAAATGATTTCCTGTGCCATGTTTTTGCTGACCTGATATTGACGAGTGAGATACTCGGCCATCAGTTCATTGGGAATAACGGGGATAGCATCCAGCAGTTCGCGGATATCGGAATTGTGAATCTCAGACATACAAATGTCTCCTTTCATTTCTAGCAAAATGAATCAATGTGTTCTTTTGCCGTTTGTGAACCATAAATTAAACGCATTAGCGTTGTGCTTACGTGAAATTGAATTGTGCCTTTTTATGGATAAAAGAAAAAGAATGACACATTTTGAAAGTGAAAAATGAACACATTTTGGCGTGTACATTCACAGCTTTACTCAAAATGTATCATTCTTTATAATAATCAGCGCTCCTTTGCCTTATTTTGACGTTTCAAATATCACATTTCAACATCAATGACGGTATTTTCCGCCGCCTTCTCTTCTTCTTCCCGCTTTTTCTTTTCCAGAGCCTTGCGGCGTTCGTAGAAGGACTTAGCATCGGTTGTGATTTCCTTGGCTTCATAGTCATCGGCCACAAAATCGACGAACAGTTTTGCGGATGCAGAGCAAACCAGACCTTGACCACGCGGCAGGCTGGATACCGCTTCCATCTCAACGCTGGTCAGCTGAATGGCTTCCTGAAGGGCTTTTGCTTCGGACGGAATCAGGTGCATGATGATTTTGGTATCGGCGTTACCAATAATTGCCTTGCCGTATTTGCCGCCCTTGTATTCGTAGAACTGAGAAATATCCTGAGTCATAGCAAAAGCGGAACCGCCATAAGCACGAATCGTACGGAAGATTTCAACAACGTCTTCAGCTGCCTGCTCGTTGGAGTCAGTGCCAATCAATTTCCAGCATTCGTCAATAAATACGGCTTTGCGCTGTGTACGGTCCTCTTTGATTTTCGTCCAGACAAAGTCCAGAACCACGAACATAGACATGGTAAGCAAAGAGCCTTTCATGCCATTGAAGTCAAATACGATGTACTTGGAGTCAAGGTCCACGTTGGTGTGGTGATTGAAGCAAGCCATAGAACCGTTAATTAGCGGATTCAAGATGTTGCAGACGGTATGCAGTTCAGGCTTTTTCCTCATTTCTTTCTGCAAATCTTCCAGCAGCGGCATCACCTTATAGTTGCCATCTTTATCGTAGATAGAGTTGTTATCACGGGTGATGCCAAACTTTGCGTATGTCGCATACAGGCAGCCGTCAATCAGCTGCTCTTCTTCCTGCGTCATATTGCGAACAACCAGGTGCAGGAACGAAAGAATCGTATGAATCTTTTTGGTCAAGAAGGAGCCGGAAGCCTCATAATCATCCAGCAGTTTTGCGTCCTCATCGTCAGGAGCGCGAATGTCCATGATGTTGATGTTGTTGTCCGAAGAGGGGTCCATGGAGACGAACTGACCATTGACTGCCTTACAACCGCCGCCGTAGTCCTCCAAACCTTTCAGAGGAGAGATGATAAACACCTGCGTGTCCATTTCAGACAAGCGTAGTGCGAACAGCTGTGCGGTGAAAGTCTTGCCGTAACCGGAAGAGCCTAGGATAACGGCGTTTGCGTTTGCATGAGCACGGGTATCAAACATATCGATGGTGACCAGAGAGTTGTTGACATGGTTTGTCCCGACCATAACGCCGCCCGGGTCCTGCATTTCAAACGAGATGAACGGATAGCAGGATGCAACACCCGAAGTCAGAAGATTGCGATGAGATTTCTTTGCCAGCTCCTTATTGATTTTCGCAAGAGGAAGCAGGCAGGATTCGAAGCATTCTTCCATCATGAAATCCGCACGGCGAATCTTCATGCTCTGACCTTCGATACGCTTTTTCAAAGCATCGAACTTATAATCGAGTTCCTTCTTTGTATCTGCCACGATAGTGATGAGCATTGACAGGTAATAGAACTCTTCGCCGCTGGAAAGGCCGCGCAGCATATATTCACTGGACGAAATTTTTTCCATACGCGCCTGATAGTCAGAGTCAGTATCGTGACTATCCATGGCGTTTGCACGGCTCAGACGAAGCTGTGTACTGATTTTATTGAAGACAGCTTCACGGGACATGTGCTCAAAGAACATATCGACGTCAATGCCTTCACCAGCATTTACGAACGTAGCCACCCAGCCCGCATAGACACGCTGGCTGAACCCGTTCGAGGGAATGTAAGCGAAAGTATAAAACTTGCCATCAATGACAATGTAATCGTGATGCGTAAAGTCAATCCAGTCCGGAGCAATCAGTTCCGTTGCTTGCAAAGACGTCTTAACGCCATTCTTTTCGGCTTCAAAATAAAGGTCCACAATGGGGTCCATGTGCTGCTTGAACGTGATGGTCTCGCTTTTTCTACGGTTCAAGAGCTGGTAAAAAAGCTGGTGTAGACCTGCGTCCTCGTTTCCGTCAGGGTTACCAAGTGCAGGAATAAAGATATTACCACACTGTTCCATGTGAGAGCGGACGTTTGCCGCAACGGCATTTAAGTCGGCCACAACCATTTCAAACTTAGAACCATCGTTGCTGATAGTGCGCTGGAATTCTACGACCACAAAGAAGCGACGAGTAATACCAACGGACAAAGCCGTCTTACGAAGCAATCCGATGTATGCCTGCAGCATTCGCTTACGACTCGGATTCTTTTCTGCTTTGTAATAGTCCGTCACGGTCGCGATTGAATTCTCAACATCAGCTTTACGAGAAAAGGTTTTGAACTGGATATTGCAGGGAGTTGCTTTGAACGTTTGATAGAAAAGCGAAATAATACGGTTTTGAGTTTCCGCGTCCATATAAGCAAAGTTGATAGGGCGAAATTCCATGATTTTGATATATCGGTGGTCCTTTGTCACAACAATGCCGCCGTAAATATCCTCAATAGGGATGATACGCTGTGTGCTTCGAATGATTTGATAGCGCTCATTCTGAGCTTCCAGCTTTTGATTCATCCGCCGCCGCTCTTCTTTGGCGATTTCAGCGCGTTCCTTTTTCGTCAGCGGGATTGTACCGATACTCTGTTCCACAACACCGTGGGGGATTTCTCCGCCATTTTCGAATCGAAACATAGGCTTCACTCCTCACTATCAAAGATAGAAATGTCATTCAAGGACATATAATCAATATCGCTGTTGTTCTGTGTGGTTTGCGGCTGCTTTTGCGAGACCATCGTCTTTCCAGAGGCTTTGACGTTCTGAGGTCTTTCCTCTGTGCGGCTGACCGTGCTGTCATCGAAAAGGTCTACATCATCCAAGCTGACATCGTCATCGCTGTTCACGACTTGTCCCCTGCCCTGCTTTGCGGGCTGTGCAGACTGAGTATCCTGGATATCAACCGACAAGTCATCCAAGTCCTCATCGACGTCAAGTACTTCCGTTTCATCGTCAAAGACTACATCATCAATCTGCGGGGCTTGGATATCGGTATCAGTGCCGTCCTCAAACAGCTCTGTACCCGCATCTGCTTCCACATTCGCTTCTACCTCATCGGTGTCGATGCTTTCTTCACTGTCAAAGATATCGACATCATCCTGAACCGCATTATTGCTCGGCCCTACAGTGACGGGCTTGAACTCTACAGCCTGAGGATTCAGTTCAGCGTTATTCTCTTCCGGCTTGTCATTTTCCTGCTCATTGTCGGGGTCCATGAACTTCTCGTAATACTGTGCGGTCTTAACACGCTCGGCTTTATCCAGACGCTTCTTAATAGCTTCGTTAATAATGCGTTCGCGCTCTGCTTCTTTTGCCTTCTTCTCAGCCTCTTCCTGTTCACGCTTACGCTTGATTTCTTCTCTGGCAGCCTTGCGTTCAGAACGGGGCAAAGAGTTAATGTATTCCTTCTCTTCTTTCGCACGCTGTTTTGCTTCAGCACGGAGTTCTGCTTTAGATTTGAGGGCATCCGGTTTTTCCAGGAACCCATAGTCATCATCGTAGAAGACCTTGAGCTCTTCATCTGTAATGTCGGAACTGATAGGACCGTTCTCTTCACCAAGAACTTTTCCCTTTACAGTGCCAAGCATTTGCTTGAGCTTGTCTTTCGGGAGCATCCGCCCGTCATGAATCAGATATTCCGGTTCAAGTTCGGTTTTGATACGAGGATTGTATTTTGAGATTCTGCGACTTTGCCGGAAACGGATAACACGTTGAATAAACTCAAACAAGCTATCGCCGCCAACACCATGAGCTGCACCAAGGAAAGCAGCAGCACAGAGTATTGCGCAATAGGCCACGGTACTTTGTACATCCCATCCCAAATCATGCCATCCATAAATGAAAATTCCCAAGAACGGTAGTGCCAGGATGATACCTTCAACGAAGTTTCGAGTTTTGAATTGTCCGTTCAACACATACCCGGTATCAAACGAGTTTTTGGGGATTTGATAAATATTTGGCTTCTGCTCTTCTTTACTCATGCTTCTTTCCCCCTTTGCCGAGCCAATACAAGCATTGCGGCGCAGCAATTACGATATAGCTGCATCAGCATATTCTGGTCTTCCTTTTCTTTTCTGGACAATAATCCAATAGCGCTGATGTTTGCTACTGTACCGTTTTTATAGACATCCATTGAAAGCAAAACCGGCTCGCTTTTCATTGCCTGCATCTGACTGCACATATCAGATAAATCACTTTCAAAGAACGCAGAGACCGTCAGTTTGACGCATGGCCCATTTATACTGCACGTAACAAAAATTTCTGTGTCATTTATTGTCGTATGAAACATTCCCGACCGCATATTCGCACACCTACTCACAAAAAATCACCTCGTCACCACTTAATAAATTCATTTTCAACAAGAGTCATCATTGGCCTGCAATTTTTGCAGTTGCTCACCACGCGCCGCGAGAAGGCTGATGACAATGCGCGGTATCCGGCCACTCGCCAGAAAAGTAAGTGGCCGGGTTTCAGTTACGCCTTATGGCAAGCGCCCCAAACGTAGTTGCGCTTATCATCGTAACCGTAGACAAGCAGCGTCACGCGGTCGCCGCGAGTCAGCAGTTCATCGGAAGCGGTACGAGCAACGCGAGCCTGAATGTTGCCGACATCCACAATCAGGCGGTAGTAGTTGTCCTGAACGGAAGTCACGGTAGCACCGTAAGCGCCGTTGCGAGCCAGACTGTGGATGTTCATTGCGGGATTAGCGCGGCGTTCCAGGATAGCGCGGTTCATGCGCAGGCTGACAGTGCCATTTTCGTTATCCACGTTCAGGTCTTCGATAACCACGGGAATGCCTTCACCGACATGAAACTTCTTGGACACATCGTCGATATACTCGTAAGCAGACAGAGCACCAGCACCGATGCTGGTCTCAACGCCCAGAGCTTCAGCGATGACGTAATCCGGGCCGCTGGACAGAATAGAAGCGATAGCGCGGGAGCCGTTCTGAACATCCGCATTACGGCCAAAGAAGTGACGGTTGCGCTGGAGCTGCATAGCGTCCTGACGAGAGCCAGCGAATACGACCTCGCCATCCTCAGACTTGGCTTCCATGTACGGGCAGAAGTTGATGATAGCGCCATTCATCAGCTTTGCCTTACGCAGATAACGGCGCTGCCGGGTAGTCGCATCGTTCTCCTCAATGCCCTTCATCAGACTGAAGTAGAAGAAGTCCTCTGCCGGAATCATGACGCGCAGCGTGCCACGGCTCACTTCAACGACAGCGCTGCCATTCTGAACCGGGCGAACGCCAAAGACCTTGCCCTGCAGGAAGCGTCGAGGACCATGCTTGTTGTCAGCAACGCAGCGGCGCATCTCAGCCAGGTCACGAGCGCGGCGGTCTTCGGGCATATCGACATGCAGCATATCGTTGCCGTCATCAATGAAAGCACCAATCGCCAAGTCATCATCATTGAAGCGGCGAGTCGCACGAGGAACCTCATTGACTTCTTCGTCAACGCCCTCATCGGCGGGAGCTGCTTCGGTAGCCTCTTTCGCTTCCTGCGGTTCAGATACCGGCGCGGCGTTTACATTTTCTTCAGGTGCAGCAGCGACAGCAGCTTCATTGGTTTCAACGGCAGTGGGATTCAGCATTTCATTTTCGTTCATGGTATTTGTCTCCTTTGTATTAAAAAAGAAATATGAGATTATCGACATTTGTCGCTGCCCGGTAGCAGGATTCGGGCACTGTCCACCACACGCCGCGCGGAGGCTGTCGATTTGTGTGGTTCCTGACCCGCATGGAGCGAATCAGGGAAAAAGAAAACCTCCGGTCACACAATCAGTAACCAGGGGTTAAGGAACAGACTATTTATTTTTTGAATGCGTTTTTCTTTTTGGGAGCAGGTTCATCCGTAGCCAGCAAATCTTTCTTGGACAAACGCGGTTTCATGCGCTCTTCGGAACGCTTCTGCGTAATATCTGTATTGATTTCTTTCTGGCGCTGGATATCACCGAACGACGATTCACGGGATTCAATTGCGTCGTGTTTCCGGGCATTGGGATAAAGGTCTGCGGTTTTCGGAAGTTCTGCCCATTTGGTGGGAACAAAATGCGGGTCATTGAACAGAGGATGATGAATAAATCCGAAGCGCTTGGCTTCCAACATGTTCTGGCCATTCGTCATAATCAAAATCTGTTCCTTGTCCAAATGCTGAACTTCATCAGGGTTCACAAGATTGCGTTTGCCGTCGCCTTCACTGAGTGAATACCCTTGCATCACGCCGCGATTTCCGGCAGAGGAAGCACGAGTATCGCTGACGCTCTTGGCGCGAATCGTGACGATGCCGCTCTTATCGGAAATGTATTCGGCTGTATACTTATCATTACAACCCAGAACCAGCATCGTATTGCAGCAGCCGATGATAGTTTCGGCGTTTTCCTCGCCGTACAACTGAGTCAACTGCGGCAAACTCTGCAAAATGAGGGAAACTGCAATCTTACGAGAACGTGCAGTAGCAATCGTCTTTTCAAAGTTCGGCCAGACGCCAGTGTTTGCCAACTCGTCCGCAACAACGTTGACCGGGATGCGTCCTTCACCACCAACTGCATCGAAAGCTTCTTTCAGGTCTTTGAACAGGAAGCTCAAAAGCAGAGAGGAAAGCAGCTGCATAGAAGCGTTATCATCGGAAATGATAAGGAACAATGCGGTTTTTTCCGCGCCAAGATTTGCCAGGCGAATGTCATCGTTACTGATAACGCGGCGAACCTTGTAGGTCATGAACAGCTGGAGTCGAGTATTCAAGCCGCCAACAATGTTAGGCTGTACACGTTCACCCATACCCTTAAACACTGCCCAGGCAGATGCAGCAGGATGGCTCAGCGGCACATACTTGAAGTTTGCTTCCCATTTATCCAGGTCGTTGTGAAGCAGAGCGTCATAGATATCAGAGATGTTACAGGTCGGAGCATCTTCTTCCCATTCAGAAAGCTTCCTGTCCCCTTCCTCATCACCGTAGAACGAATGAGCAAGGTATTCGACAACCCGGCGTCTATCCACCATTGCGGATTCCGGATTCTTTACAATCTCAATCAGAGATTGTTCATCTTCCCGAGTGATGTACGGCAACTGCGTCAAAAGCTCTTTTGCACGGCGCTCATAAATCTCAATCAGGCTCTTCTCACGGATATAAGCACAATAAGAAACCGCAACGCGGAACAGGTTCTCTTCCGAGCTCTCCCAGAACGGGTCGCCCTTACTGTTTGCGCCGCCGCCGGTGTTCGCAATAACGGTTTTACAGAAGGTAATCACACGCTGGTCATCAATGTTGCCGGTAATCGGGTCATAGATTTCCTGAACACAATCCCATGCATTAGAAAGGTCCAGATTGATAAGGTTAAAGACCTTAACCTTATAACCACGGGACTCCAAAAGTTTACGCATATCGTTGTGAATTTCGCCTTTCGGGTCAGTGACTACAACCGATTCGCCACGCACAATAGATTGGAATACCGCCGTTCTGACATAGCCAAAAGACTTACCTGAACCCGGAGGTCCGATAAGGATAAGGTTTCGGTTGCCGGTAGGTTCAAAGGGCAGCGCAATGACTTCCTCACCATCTTGCGTGAACTGTCCAAGAATCGTACCAGTCACGTTTTCAACCGGGCCGACCTCATAGACTTTTTTGGCTTCTGCTTCGTTCATCCAACGAGCCGTGCCGTATGTGCCCGCCATAGACGTTGCAACGCCACGGTCATCCACTTCTTTGGTTGCGTTAAGGTCTGTGTTATTGACTGAAAACCGGATAATGACGAACGTAATGGCGCATGCAAAGACAAGCGCCGTTACAATACCGTAACCGGTCGTCAGGGCAAGCACAAACCCGCGTAAAAGCCCCGCATCCCATTCCCCGACAAAGACTTTCGCAATACATCCTGCCGGGAAAAGACTGACAAGAAAGGAAAAGCAGAACAAAAGTACGAGCTTTTCACCCTTTGACAGCATCAAAATTTTCGTTTTGAATTCGTTCCATTTGGTCACTGGTTGTCCACCTCACTGTCAGTGTTTTCGGTTTCTTCTTCGCTGTCGGAAGTATCCGAATCCTCAACTTCTCCTTCTGTAACGGTCGTATCCACTTCCTGCAAGATAAAGTTGTCAGGGTTTGTATCGTCAAGAGAATCCGTGACGACCTTCAAAATATTATCGTTGTACCAGAATTCCCAGCCAAAGATTCTCGAAACGTCTTCAATCGGCATTGTGAACGTATTATCTTGGGCCAGCGTCATCGTATCGGTCCAGGCATACGATGTATTGCGCGATGTATATTTGAAGGTTTTCCTGTCACCGTGGATTTCAAAATACTCGCTTGCTTTGGTCAAAGCTCTTGCGGACGGCACATATTCCCAATGCCCATAAGTGATGGGAACATAGAGAAGACCTGCGTCTTCCGCATACTGCGTATTGCTGTCATAAGCCTCAGCCAACGCACGAACCGAAACGCACAAGCGGCCATCGCTATTGATGGAGAAGTGCATCCCGGGCACCAAAGAACCGTTCAAGATAACGCATTTCGTAGGAGCAGTCTTTTCACCTTTCAGGATAGCCTGACCATCTTCTCGATTCTTGATTGCCTGGTCGTAATCTTCCCGAGAACTGAAGATGTAAAGCCGTTCACAGGAACCTTCTTTTCGAAGCTGTGAAAAATCTGTTGGATAATCAATGGCAAGCGAATCCTTATCAAGCTCATAGACTTCCTCACCGGAAACAATGCACTTCAAATATTCATCGTCAACGCTATAGCCGTTCGAATCGTCATATCCAGTCGTGCTCACTCTATCGACAACATAGTTCCCATCAGCATCAAAGTGTCCGGATTCCGAAACGATATCCTTCTCATCAACGCCCAAAACCATGCCATCGGATTCTTCACTTGACGCGGAGTCATCGGAGGGAGTCTCCGTCTCATCCACAGTCTCACCTTCCGAGGCTTCATCGTCAGGAACGGGAGTCTCTTCCGGCTCCATGTGTTCCGGGTTCGGACGCAGATACACGGTATGGCCGCTGAAAATTTCAAGGCCGTTTCCGTTATCATCTGTATACGGAATCAAGCCCATGCTTTCTATCACCTGAGCCTTCTCCTTATATAAAGGAGAGCCATCGCCCATTTTCACTTCCTTGTATCCGTTGCAATCGAGGTTGTTCGGGTTTTTGACATTAAGCTTGGTTAGAACGATTTCACCGTCTTTCATTTGGGTGCCGCCTGATGTATCCACTTCACCACCAATATTGGGATTTGATGACGGTTCCGATGTACTTTGAATGGACGGGGTCGGCGCGGTGGAGCTGTTAGCATTCGTGTCGCTGTTTCCGCTGTTTCCTTTACAAGCAGTCAGACAGCAAAGGCAAGCGCCCAAAATAGCGGCACTTTTCATAAAGTTGTCCATAATAAAAATGACCCCACTTCTATCTCAAGTGGGGCCTTACTCCTTTCTTCAATTAGTTTAGTTACTCATTTCAATTTCGGGGTCCTTTTGAGTTTCGCCGTAATAAAGTTCAAGGTGCAAATGTTCACCTGTACCACCATGACTACTAAGACAATAGCCACTGTAGCCGGTGGAAGCGATTGTTGCGCCAGCAGAAATTGTATCATCAACATTGTACGAAAGGCCCGGGCTCAAATGCTGATACAGAATGAAAACGCCATTCTTTTCGCCCGGAACTACGCCACCGCGTTCCCCGTAATAAATCATCAGCATGTTACCGCGTTGACCATTCCCTTTTGTAACAAGCACACCGTTTGAATAACCATCCTGTTTACCAACAATGATACCCTTAAACGGCGCACTCATTGGATATATCGAATGAGGGGGAACAATATCAGTGCCATTGTGCTTCGTATCGCCACGAGGCGATTGCCAGCTGGATGTAACCTTGGCCTTCCAGCCGCTCCACGGTCCAGGGAGAAGGCCCGAAGCCGGGCACTCAAACAGTTCGTCGGAATGGGTGGCGTAGAACTGTTCAATCATTTGTTTGATAGAACCGCTGATGACTGTGCCAGTACCAGCGCCACCAGTGCTATCACCAGCCCCAATATCCAACGAAGAATCCCCTTCGAAATCTGCTTCGGCGGCATTATACAGCTGCCGCATTGTCGCAGCTTCTTCATCAAAAAGGTCGGCTTCGGAAGTATCACTCTCAACCGTGTCCTCATCTTGCGGAACATTGTAGTATTCCATAATTTTCTTCTTAGCTGCTTCCGAGGGGGAAACTTTGTAGGTACATGTGATGGTTGCGGTCTTTACTACTTCACTTACGCGCTCCATCACGATTGTTCCATCTTCATCAAAAACCGGATTTCCGTCTTCATCCATTTTAGGCTCCATTTTGGTGACGGTCTTTTTGCCATAAGTTGTAGTTGTTGTGGCTTCCGTTTTCCAGACTTTGTCTCCGACAAGCTCTTGGGCTGCTTTCACCATCTTAGGAACCCGGAAATGGAGCCCATCCTCCGTACGTGCCGCATAACTATCTCCGGCCATAATGTAGAATGTCCAGTTAAGATAATTTTTACCATCGTACAAGTCTTTGTGAATGGTGTAAGAAATATTATCCATCGTAACGCCATTCGCAATAGCAGCGTCTTTGGCTTTATCAACCTCTTCCTGGGCTTTTGACCTCATGTCTTCCGAATATTTGTCGTACGCATCTCTGAAGTAATTATTCAGAACCGCAACAATAACATTTGATGTTCCCATGTAGGATTGGAAAATTTCATCCGAAGCAATCGCAATATCATCCTGATACGCCTGCATTGCATCGCCTTTTTCACCCGTTGTAATCCAGGTCAAAAAGTCATCAATACCATTGGATAGCTGGGCCTTGAAATCCTCCCAGTCAAGTACAACTTCGTCAACGGTTTCTCCCAACGCGCTCATTGTCGTTTCTGCAATCGTTCCCGGAATTTGAGTAAGAAACATGAACCCGAAAAGCAATAAAAGTACTGGTATGAGTGCAATGACGATAGCCGCCGCGATAACTTTAATCAGCGTCTCAGGATGCGTAACCATGGTGGTAGCAGCACCGACAAAATCGCCGGCTGCGGCTTGCCCTGCCGCCTTGCCAATGACCTTAGCATCCTTCACCCCTTGCTTTACAGCGCGTACTGTTGAGGAAACTGCTTTAACTCCTTGTTTTGCGTCATGGACCGCCTCATCGGTTAAATTGCTCAATTTACACCACTCCTTCCTTAATAAAGCCAGTCTCAGCTATGCAGAAAATTCTGCACATTTCCATCTCACACCCCGTGGAGGTGCTGGCTTTTTTGTGAGACACCCGACTTCCGAGAGAAAGCCGGGAAAAGGGTATCGTCTAAGAATTACTTGGACGGCTTATCCTTTTTGCTTTTAGAAGCGTTGTGACTCTTATTCCCTTGCATCATCTGCTGGAACCTGTTGTTCCGCTCATTGCGGGTGTTGCGTTCTCGGAACGACTTTCCTTCATAAGCGTTTTTCTGTTGAGGCTGGACATCAGAACGGACATTGGACTGGGGTTTAACCTGTTTGGGGTTTTGGCTGCGCCGTTTATAAGACTCATCCGTATCGGGCCCAACGCTCTCGTAGTCATCCACCTTGCCAAGCTGGCGGGCAATGCTTTCAAACGTTTCGGGCTCATACCGGCGGGTCTGCTTGTTGTACTTAGCACTCCGTTCGATGTTCATCACATCCGGGGTCTCAGGAACGTTGCCATCAGCATCGAGCTTTTGCATGATACGCCACTGTGTAATGCCTGTATCAGGGTCTACACTAACGCGGGTGACCTGAATACGGCCAATGCCATCACTCTCAACAAAACCATTCGTATCATTGAATGCTTTGATAGACAAATGACTCAAGGGCCTGATTTCAGGTCCATTAGAAGCTCCAGATGTATTGGGTTCGGCACTGGATACACCGGCATTGTCGCTGAATGTACCGGCCTCGGTAAAGGAATTACTGCGAGATGTATCAGCATAGAACTGAGTTCCATCCACAGGAGGTTTTTCGGCAGGCTGTTTACGAGCTGCGGAGCCATCGGCATCACCAGAGTCACCAGTATCTTCGCCAGCACCGCCCTGATTGAAGTTTTGTGCGGCAGGGGCGGGATTATCTTCCGCTCTGGATGCTTCTGCCGTCGCCTTGGGAGTTGCCTTTGCAGGAGCAGTATTTTCAGTAACAGAGGCGGCTGGTGCGGTCTGACCAGCAGAGCCATCATTGTCGGAACCAGCACTTTCGGAGCTCACTGCACCACCACCTTGAATTTCAGGCGAAGGTGTGGAAGGTGCGCTAACGGTAGTACCGCCGTTATCGTCGGACGAACTGCCATCGTCGTGAGAATTATTGCCAACATTCTGATGCTGAACTGTGGGAGCAGTAGCATCGTCATTGGAAGTTTCCTCTCCGCTGCTCGAAGAAGCATCGGAGCCGGGATTCTCGTCGTGAGAGCTACCGTTGCTGCCGCCAAACGAGGCAGAGCCGACATCGTTATCGTCGAAATCATCGCCATCACCGTCGGCAGAAGGTGCCGCATGACCAGCAACAGCACCAACGTTGGAAGAGCTTTCTCCCTTTGCAGGGGGTTCACCGATACCAGAATCATCTTCATCGGCGGGAGCCTTTACGCCTTGGGCAGTGGGTGCAGTCTCTTCATCGGAGCTGTAATTGTCGCCACCGCCATTACCTCCAGCGAAGCCCGTATTGCCTTCACCGGAAACATCGTCGCTATCAGTGCGTTGTGCAGAGGGTGCAGCAACATCATTGGAAGCGCCGCCAGCGTCAGCAGGAGGTTCAGCATAGTCAGGGCCAGCATTGCCTGCCGCTTCGTCATCAGTATCGACCGTTCTATCAGCATAACTTGCAGGTGCCTGAGTTTCCACTGTAGCAGAGTCACCATCCATGGGCGAAGCATCCACACCAGCAGAGCCAACATCCTCAGTGCCGCCGACATAGCCAGAAGATGTATCCGAATCATCGGATTCTCCGACAGCCGGTTCATTGTCCGTATGTTGTACAACAGGAGCAGCACTGCCGCCAGAAGCGTTATCTGCGTTAGCAGGAGGTTCAGCGTAATCGACAGAAGCGTCATCGGACACATTGTCATTTGTAGCAGCATTGTCAGCCTGACTAGCGGGTGTATGAGTCTGAACCGCAGCAGAGCTGTCATTCGCGAACTGAGTCTCGAAATCAGTAGACCCAGAGTTCTCAGTAACAGCACCATTGCCAGCGTCAGCCGGGGGTTCAGCGTAATCAGCAGAAGCATCACCAGTTACACTGTCATTGACAGCGACACCGGTTGTACTCTCGAATTGTGCAGGTGCATGGGTCTGGACTGCATCAGAACCGTCATCCATGAGCTGAGTCTCGGAGCCAGTAGAGCCAGCGTTTTCATTGACGACGCCGATGTCGGAAGGCGTATTCGAGCCGCCGAATTCCGCATCAGCAGAACCGTAACTCGTAGTCTGCTCTGCAGGACCAGCAAATTCTTCGCCGGGAGCACTACCAGCGGGAGACTCGACGGAAACGGTAGAATCATTTGCTGCGAAATCGCTGCTGTCGGGGCTTGCCGGTGTAGTTGTAGGTGCAGGGCCTTCTTCGGTGACGGTCTTGTCGGTAGCGGACTGCATCGCAGACCCAACGGAGCTTTCACTGAAAGCACCAGTGCCATCCACAACAGTCTCGGTTTGAGCCGCGCTGCTATTGGTAACGCTGTCTTCACCAGCAGACTGAGTAACGGTAGAAGTTACGCTGCTGTCAGCAGAGGTTTCCATTTCGACATGTCCAGAAGGAGCTGCATCCTTAGTCTGAGGTACATTACCACCCTGAGCGGGAGAAGCAATAACGACTGTATTGCCTTCTCCAGCCGTGCCGTTGCCACCAGCAGAGATTTCGCTCTCGCTCTGAGGCTCAGAACCCGGAGCAGGTTTAGCGGATACATTCTGTGCCTGAGTGCCAGGAGCGACAGCAGTTTCACTGCCAGAAGTGGTAGGCTCAGTGGGCAATGTACCAGCATTGCTGAGTACAGGTGCGGCTGCCTTCGTTGCTGTAGTACCGGCAGTGCCAGCAGGAGCAGTATTGTCTTCACCAACAGTGTTGACATTTGCAGGCGGGACATTGCCCTGACCCTTTGCTGTAGGTGCAGTTTCAGGCGTGGGTGTAGTCGCGGGAGCAGCTCCATTGCCGCCAGCAGGAACGGTGCTAATTCCCTGTTCAGGAGCAGCGCCATTCTTGCCCGCAGGTGCAGCTTCAGGCGTGGGCGTAATAGCAGGACCAGCGCCCTTGTTTGTGGCAGTACCACCACCGCTGATAGGTGCATTGCCCTCGTTTACCAGAGGCGTTGCGGAGCCCTCAACGGTTGCGTTTGTAGGCGTGCCATTGCCAGACTTTGCTTGCGGCACGTTCGTACTTGTACCAGATGCGTTGACAGGTGCAGATGCTCCCGTAACGGTTACATTTGCAGCGTTAATCGGTTTACTGTCAGCCGTAGCATTTGCGGTAGGTGCGCCTGCCGGTGTAGAAGCAGCCCTTGTAAAGCCAGAACCGTTTGCAACGGCATCGGGATTAACCACATTTACGTTGTTTGCACCAACGGGGCGAGAAGCCGTACCGCCAGCAGCCGTAGCACCAGCGCTGCTATTAGCATTGATTGTCGTACCGTTTGCAGTATTAGCGGCATTTGCAGAGCCAGCTACTCCTGTAGCAGTAGTAGTTGCCGTAGCCTTCTGCGATGTCGGTACGCCGCTGCCAGTAGGCACATTGTCTGTAGTTCCACCCTGTGCTACGGTATCGGGATTCACGACGCCAGGTTCAGAACTTTCGTTATTGCCATGGTGACCAGAGAACACCGATGCAACACGTCCCCAGAAAGAAGTGGCTTCAGGTTCTGGTTCATCCATTGCGGCCACGGGCGTATGTGTGGCCTCGAAAGCCTCCGATGTCATGCCAACCGTATCGCCGACCTCGGCACCAGTAACTTCCTGTTCGGAATCATCGTCAGCCAAAGAATTGTATGCAATCTGGCCATTTTCGTCGGGTACGGTTGCATCAGTTTCCTTAGCGGTTGCATCACCATCAACCATGGTCGCGTTACCGGCATCGCCAGTAACGTTTTCAGAGGCACCAGTGCCTTCAGCAGTACCCTTCGGCAACTGTCCAGATGCAATAACCTGGGCAGCTTCTTCGTCTGTCAGGCTGCCCTTCGGGTTCGATACCATGTAAGTATCGGTAGTGTTTCCATCGCTGACCGTAACAGTCAAAGCACCGTCAGGCATATCGTCACGGCCCATGGCCATGTCAATACCGGTGACTTTCGCACCTTTAGCAAACTGCTCTGCCAGCTCATGGTCAGCATTTGCAAGCGTATCCTGCATAGCAGCCAAAGATTCCTGAGAATTGTAATCAACAGCAGAATCCGGGTTGCGCATTTCTGCGGCACGCTGCTCGTTGGACATCTGGAACCGCCCGGCGTAATTTTCTTTAGCAGTATCAAACTGCTTTTGTGCCTCGGCCTGTTTGGCATCTCGGGTGACAGCGGCTGCCTGCTCCTGGTCGTGCTTATTAAGCGCGGAATCAGTAACACGAGTAAGGTAATCCAGGTTTTTGCCTTCCATCGCGGACCTTGCGGCAATTGCGGCCGCGCCATCTGCACCATACTTGTTCAGCTGACCAGCGGGGACGCTGAAAGATGTGGAGTTCTTTGTATCCGGAATAACGTCGCCAAGACTTCTCCCCTTCCCGTCCGTCATGCGAGTAGCGGTCCATTCCTGAGAGCCATTTGCCGCAGTGCGTCCGGTATTTTCGAGACGGAACTTGCCTTTATCCGTAGTAAGAATTGCGCTTTGCCCATCCGGACTGATAGCCAGGTCGGAAGTCTTGGTTGCAGTCGTGCCAGATTCATCACTCGAATAACGGAATCCGGAAACGCCTGTAATCTTGCCATTCTCATCGCGGTAAGTGACCTTACCATTGACAGCACCTTTAATGGCGCTATCGGGAGCCAGGTCTTCAACCGTACCCTGAGACACCTTGCCGCCGTCAAATCCGAGCTCATCCAGAGCATTCGCCATAGCTTGACGATTCGAATTGGAATTGAAGGTTTCGCCAGAGTTTTTATACATATCGCTGCGTTCGGCGTTTGTACCACGTACAAAGCGGTCGGCTTTTTCTTTGTCACCATAGCTGACCTTGCCGTATTTGTCCAAATTGCTTGCAGCTCCAGATGCCGCGCCATTCGCCCCAGCAGCTGTTGTTGCGCTTGCGGCAATTGGTTTGCTATCGCTGCCCGCCCCGCCTACGACATTACCAACTGCGTCTGCGGCGGCACGACCATGGCCAGCAATGGTGCCTGCCAAATTAAGAGCATCATGTGCGCCGCCTGCAAGAATTCGAAAAGCGCCAGCCGCTTCACTCATCGGGTCAAGACCTGTTGTGCTCGTAATGCGGAACCCAGCTTTTGCAAGCATATCGTCCAACTTTTGCGCGATTTTGAGGTATGCGTAAGTGACAAGGCCCCATTTCACGACGCTTTCAACAGACGCACCTACCAATCCAATATCCAAAGCCGTTCGTGCAATACCAACGACCCAAATGTTCAGGATTAACAAAACGCATTGAGACCAGAACATCTGCATCCAGTTGACTGCCGTGTCTTTTGTTCTTTCGTTTGTTGCCGTAGCAAATGCCAGAGGCGAAAGCAAAATGGTGAAAACACAAATGATGTATCGTTCCGCACATTCCAGAACCAGCTTAATCAGGTTCCACCAAATCAAGAACAAAAACACAACACTGACAACCAAAGCAGCACCTTCGACAATCGAAAATCCGCCCATCCATGCAGTTATTGTCCCAGTCGTGTCTCCGGATTCAGTCAAGCCAATAATGTTCATGCCGGAGTCCTCAAATGAAAACGCTCCCAATCCACCTCCCGTAACACCTTCACTTAACGCTGTTGTCAGGGGCGAAATGATTTCATCGAACATTAACTGAAGGAAGTGACTGCCCGTGATAGTAAGAACCATACCAAAGACAGCATTCCAAATCAGTTTTGGCACGCTTTCAGTCCTTGCGCCGTCTGCCGTTTCCATCAAATACGAGATGACACGAATAGCAATCAGCGCTCCGGCGATTGTTGTCGAAATCACCGTTATGGCTTGTGAAAAATAACCCCCAATACCGTCTCCGCTCATTGCAAAGCCTGGAATATAACGAGCAATTTCTTCTGTTGTCATCTGCGTAATTTCGAGCAGCGGATTCATAATAAGGTCACAGAACTGCAAGATGATACGGGCGATGACCATAACGACCAAGCTGAGGAAGTTGCTGACAAGGTCAGACACCGCAGCGAGTGCGATACATCCTGTCGCTGCTAATGCAAGAACAACAGCGACCACAGAGCGCTTTACGGCTTTCTTCCCTTTTTCGGGTTTACATTTAACAAGAGAGTTAATGTTGCTCACCTTCTTTCGATAAAAAAAGGACCCGCCCGATTGCTCGGACGAGTCTTTTTGGCCGTAAAGCGATTATTAGCCGCCAATGTTATTGCCGCCGAGCTCGCTGTTAATCTGGCCACCGAGCTCATTAGCAACCTTCATCAAGCCGGGCACTGCAACAGCAGCCACGACGATGATGGCAACCACGATAAGGCGTTTCTTATAGGTCTGAACGTCCTTCGGGTCGCTGGCCAACAGCATACGCACCAGCATATACAGGAATACTGCGATGCCGATAGGAACAACGACGTTGGTCAAGCCTTTAGCAATCGAGTTGCTGACCTGGTTACCTACGTTGAACACCTTGTCAATGGCAGTGCTAACGTCTGCATAAGCCATAACCGTGCTCAGCATGGTAGCAGTACCCATTGCGCAAGCAGTACCTACAGCCATCTGGAGGTTCTGCACCGGGGTGCGTTTCTGCAAGCTGTTTTTCATATTCATTTCGAACTGCCTCCTTCCTTCGATTATCATCGTAGTAGAGCCTTCGTGAACTGATTGTTCAACCCTTTAACTCTACAATATCTATTATCTGCACCTCGCAAAGGCGTGCAACAATCATGCATTCGTTTATTTGAAGTATTATTCGTACAAATAAATAATAGCGGGAGGTCCTGCTATGAGGAGCTCCCGCTATGCTTTATGATTCTGCTTTTTTCAGTTTTGTGATGATGCGCGGGCCAAGCAAGGACTTGCGGGTCTGCTTACGAGAATTTTGAAGTGCATATTTTAGCGCTTCCTCGTCACCAATCATCACCAACTTCTTTTTTGCTCGCGTAATGCCGGTATAGTACAAAGGCTTTGTCAGCATAACCCCGTACGTCATACTCACAGGGATGATGCAGCAAGGAAATTCGCAGCCCTGAGAGCTATGTACGGTAATAGCATACGCAAGCTCTATATTTTTCATATCTTCATTATTATAGACTAAGGTTTCTCCTTTCGAATCAAAATAGATTTCAACGGCAACATCGCTTTCCAGCTGGGCAATCGATTGAATTGTCCCCAAGTCACCGTTAATGACCTGCTCGGTGTTCTTTCGCTGAATGATTCGGTCGCCAACCATAAACAGTTGCTTGCCCATTTCAACACAGAGCTTATCATCCGTTTTAGGGTTCACAATCGCCTGAATTGCAGCGTTGACACGGTTCTTGCAAAGATATCCGCTCGGCGTGCCTTTATCATAATGCGTAGGAGTCAGAACAATCGTCCCTTCCATACCGTATTTGGATACGCCATTCAGATACTCCTCAACGATATGATTCATGATTTCATTCGCTTCTTTTTCCTTGTCCTTTTCAGCAACCGGAACAAAGCGAAATTCATCATCAAACACAAGATTCCGGGTATTTCCGGTATAAGCGCGATTCTCACGAATCTTGATAGAAGCATCTGTAATTGTTGAGGTACTCCCCTGCCGGTAGTTGACATCAAGGCGGACGGTTTTAATCACTCCGCACATAATCAAATCGCGCAGAACATCACCGCGAGCTACCGGAGCCAGCTGGTCCGTATCGCCAAGCAGCACAATTCTGGTGGATGGGCTACTCAAAACAGCGTCGATTGCATAAGCGAATAGGTGTTCACCGACCATACTCATTTCATCAATGCCAATGAAACCGCAGATAGTGCAGTCTCCTTGCGCTGTGAATCCGCTTGGATTATTTGCCGGAACCAAGCCGCAAGCCTTATGAATCGTGGATGAGTTCATACCGGTGCTTTCTGCCATACGCTTGGCGGCCAAACCCGTTGGAGCCATCAATAGAATATGTTCCTCCGGCCATACCATATGATACACATCCATGATAGCTCGCAGACAAGTAGTCTTGCCTGTACCTGGACCACCAGTAACGATAGAGATACGATACTTTAGGTTCCGAACAGCTTCAGCCTGTCGCGGAGAGAGAATGATTGCATTCTCTTTCTGCCATTTGATGAAAGCGTCCTCGATTTCTCGCTCTTTCACCGGCTCAGCACTGGCAAGCTCAACGACTTTAGCTGACATTTTACGCTCTGCCAGGAAATCGTCTTTATCGTAGTAGTATTTGCCCTGCTTGACAATCGCATATACCTTGGCAACATCATCAAGCGATTCTTTTTGACGTTCTGCACTCACCTGTGGAGTGAGCGCGGCCATCCGAGCTAAGATAGCGCTCTCTTCCGCACACATACTTCCTGTCTTTTGGCAGGCGATATGTAATGCTTCGATTGTCGCGCAGGTCATGCGGCGCTCGGAATCTACCGGCTCGCCCATTGCCAGCGCAATCTGGTCCATCACCGCAAAGCCCAAAATCGGGACGGGCTTATAGGGATTGTTTTCCAGAACGTGAATCGTTTCATTTCCGTACGTCTCAACCAATGTGTTGATAGCGGATGGTGAAACGTCTACGCCTTGCAGAAGTTTAAGAACATCTGCGCGGACCAGAGCGGACAAGCAGGCATCGTTGAGTTTGGCAATGACCTTGTCATCGATTCTTGGAATGTCAAACAGTTGTTTGCAATGATGAGCGCAAACGTCCAATGTGTTCATCCCAAAACGTTCAACAATATGGTTTGCCATCGTCTTTCCCAGGCTGCTGCAATTCCGCATCAGGAACTTGCAAACCTCGCTTTCGGTTTCGGGCAAAATCTCAGTTGCCTTCTCCGCAACGAAGATTTTCTCGTTTTCCTCTTTGGAATCCGTTGTCCAGTGCCCTTCCAGACGGAAAGAAATCTTCTTTAATAGTTCAACGGGAATGTGCTGAGATGTAGCTTTGAATTCTGCCGTCATCCCGCCATATCTGCGCACCTCAGGGGGAAACATATCCTCCTGCCCTTTTACGCACGTTGTAAAAATACAAAATGCGTAATTCGTGCTTGTTGGCACGGCCTTCAGCACACGCTTTACGTTACACTTATTTAGCGTAACAACACTTGTGTTATCCAATTTTACTTACCCCTTTATTTCTTTCGCAGCACCTCCAAACATTTCGGATATGCCACCTTTTCAACTTTTTCGTTTACCGTGATAAGGTACGCCTTTACGTCATTACTGTACATATAATAAGACCATGTATCGTAATCCTCGCTCCCGGGCGTCGCAACATCGACCGGCGTAGATAGCCAACATGCCTGACAATTATGCACAAGCCATAAAAAATATGGGTTGGCACTATCCTCAAGACATTTCTTCATCTTTTCTTCGCATTTTCTCAGTTCCCGCTCGAAAGATTCCTGCTCGAATCCGCGTTTCGTTAAGATGGAAACCATTGCACTAAAATAATCTTCGCAATCGTTGCAGGTTGGTTTTACGAGCTTCTGTGCGTAGAGAGCGTTGACAAGCTGTCGATTTTGCTTTTCATAATTTGTCAGGCTTTTGTTTTGGTTTTTTTCTTTACTCATTGATAAAACTCCTTTCTTTTAGATATGCCGATAAAAATAGGCAGCCACCCGGTTAAGGATGGCTGCCTATATCAGCAGAATGTAAATTGTGCGACGGGTATCAAACGAATGAAGCCGTTCAATGTTATCCATCGTACATCTACTATTTTATTCGTGCCGCACAATCCGTCAAGCGGATAGCGCCTCAATCATCTCACACATGCATTTTTCAAGGCGTGTGCAGGATGTGACATTTGGCAGATAGTTAATCTGCACATTATAACGATGGCATGTCATTTTGCACTTATTGTACAGCGCATGGGACATGGAATCCACCTTGCAGAGCACCAGGTCTGCAGCGTGAATCATCTGGTCACAGGATGCGACCATGTCTTTACTCACATAGATGGCGTCAGGATGAAGGACCTGGAATCGTTTCATCAGATTTTGATTGCCGCCAACGACAGCGACCGAATATTTCTGAAGCAATTCGTCCAACTTTTTCCCGTAATCGACATCGGGTTCATCATCAGGCTGCAAAGTTTCTTCCTCAAGAACCTCCTGTTCGTCAGGCAAATCATCCTCTGACTTTTCCGGAACCAGCTGCATCAGTTCGTCAATCTCCGCATACGCCGTTTCCAGCTTGGATGTCAGAGCGTTTTCGCGCTTCTTGCTCTGCTGCAGCAGTTTATCTGCATCAGCGGCTTTGCTTTCAGCTCGTTCTACACAAGACTCTGCTTCTTCCAGTTTTTTGTTCAGAGCGTCAATCTGCTTAACGAGCATTTCATTCGAAGAGCCATCATCCTGTCCGAACAGTTCGCGAGAGACAGTTCTGCTGATTTCATCAGCGTAAGCATCTGCCAGATTGTAGACTGATGCGTAAATCGGGAGCATCAGATTATAGAGATTGATAAGTCTGAGAGTCTGCGGGGCAACCTCTTCAGAAACCAGCATGTTCTTCTTGTCATCAACGGTGATAAGCCCATCCATGACAAGGGCTTCCAACTTGCCAAAGCAAAAGCTGTCATCGTCCTCTTTGCGGACAAGCTGAACACCATCTGCAAGATTTGCCTGCATTTCACGGAACTCCTGTTTTGTCAGAGGTCTGTTTGCTACAGGTTTGAAACTAACCCCTGCCTGATACATTGCGCCTTCACAGATAGCATATCCATCACACATGATGGAGTAATCCGAGTCACTGAACTCAGTTTTGGAGACAGTTTTACTATCGTCCACCTTCACATCGATTGCCGCTTTATTCATATCGGCAACCGCTCTGTTCTGAAGGTCACGAATCGTTTTCTGCACGCCAACACCGAGCTTGGCAAAGAGCTCTTTCTGGATAAGGCTTTCATCGTCGTCAAAGGAATCCTCTGACAAATTTCTGGTCCAGATATCATAGACATCCTTGTTCTGGGAAAGCTGGCTTTCTGGGCTGGCGTACGCATACAGAAAAAACAGGTAGCGTTTTGCCACATTCTCAGGCTTGTTGATTTCATCGGTGAAATCATACGCGGCCCTTGTCCCTGCATACATTGCGCTTACCATTCGGGGCATGTAGGAAAAATCCCGTCCCAACAGCAGAACAAGTTTCGTCCATTTCGGCTTCTTTTCGCTGAATAGTAAATAGCTCATAACGGCGGCTGTCTTCACTGTGTCGGCACGATGCGAAGGCCCAACCTCGGTCAATCCTGCTATTTTTCCTTCCAGCAGCTTTTTTGCTTCTTTACGGTAGCAAATATTGCTTTCATACTCATCGACAAAGCGCTTTTTTGCAGCCTGATTCCGTTCCACTTCGGCAGCTGCATACAAGCACCATTCTGGTTTGTAATAGAATGACATAAAAAATCCTCCTTTATATCAAAAAAACGCCCGGTGTAGCAACCGAGCGCACGAGTGTTAATAAAATGAAAATGAGATGGTATCCATGCTACATTTTTAATTGTATCTGAACCGCACAGATGTGCAAGCAGCAAAATGGCATACAAGTCACTGCTGTTTTTCATTTGGTTTTTTCTGTGTATCGGCTTTTTGTTCCGATGTCACCTGTGTGACCTTAGCATCTGAGAAATTTCCATTCGTGTATTCGATTGCTTCTTTTAGACCTTGCATAATACTCTTGTACACGTTCATTTTTTGTTCTCCTCATATTTTGCAATAAAAAAACGGCCCACCCGCTTTAAGCAGATGAGCCGTGCCGTACAAAGGCTGTGCTGTTATTTTTCCTTACCTTCCTTATTCTTGTCCTCGCGCTTTCCACGAGCGGCATTGTACGCCTTTTGGAAAGTCTTGGTTCGGCTGATGAGGAACAGCGGAAGAACCCAGCTGATGGCCTCAAAGGCTATCTGAGCAAGACCGCCCAAAATAGGGAACAAAATCTTCGTCAGAAGGAATGCTGCGAGTTTGAACGCGACAAACGCCAGAACGACGATACCGACTGCAACGACAATACGTGCAGCAATCTTGGTTATGTTCTCGGAGTTGATTTTGAAGTTTTTCATTTTCATGATGTCCTTTCTTGTTTGGGTTTGTTTGGGTTGTGATTTGGATACGGGAATCGGTTAGCGAACGGTTTTCTCGGGCCACGGAGTACCAGAGACTACCATCCACTGACAGCCGATTTTCTCAGCCGGAATCTGATGGCGAGCGACCTTAGTGCGGACAGCTCCCTCAGAAATCGGGTTGAGACCAGTCTTGCTGCGTTCATCATTCACCGCTTCGCAGTATTCCGACAGGGTGAGATACTTAACATTGTTGATAATCATAATAGATTACCTTCCTTTCCAATATGGATTGTGATTTGTTGTACAGACTAACTGAAGTTAGCTGTTCGGACATCTATTAAAAACAGTGCAATGCACTGAAAATTCAAAACAAAAAAGCGGGCTCCCTGAAAACAGGAAGTCCGCTTTTAAGCGAATTATGAAAAATGAACCACGACCGGATTTGGTTCCGGAGGACAACTTTTCAAGCTGCCGCTGTGGAAGTAAGATGATATCTATTAACTAATTACCATTTTACTCCGGCCGCATACGCTGTCAAGCAAAAAGCGAATCAAAAACAAAATAAATTTGCATTCAATTTGCCTTCTACATCTGGATTACATCCCGTGATTGCATCTTTTGCGTAATCGCAAATATAATCGATGTCGTCAACAAGATACGCTCCATCAGTGTCTCGCTGCAGAGCCCCGGCATTCAGCCAATCCTCTGCAAAGTCAATGTTGGTATTACGGTCAACCAGCTTGAACTCGACCGTACGTCCATCGTTTTCTCGCAGTTTCATTTCTTTGCCACCTTTATCGTTAATGTCCGGCTCGTTTCACGTCTGGGAATCTCACAGGCTTTGAAAGCATCGGGGTACAATGCTTCGAGTTTCTGCCGGTCAATGGATGCGTTGCTCATCTTGGGGGTGAGCTTGACAATCCATTTAACCCCGTCCGGTCCTGTAACAGTTCCCTGTGTACTGACGCCCATTGCCATTGCAAAAGGTACAGCCAGCTCTTTGTACTGAGCTTCGTACCCTGCGGCCACATCTTTAGCAGCCTTATACTTGGCATAAGCATCCGTATACTTTTTACAAAGTTCCGCATATTCAGAGCCCAACAAAATGCCGGGCGCAGACTTGTTGGCATCGCCGGTATAACGATGCAGGGTATCCATGAGGGCTTTGGTATCACCAAGAGGTTCGGGCGGGATACGCGGAACAACATGGTTCTGCCAGAAGTCGTCACATCCCTGGATAATGCGCATCTCCTCATCAAGGTCACGTTTGATGGTGTTTGCGATAAGCGTATCGCGGTCAAACATGCAGACCACAACGCATTCCCAAACGCCAAGAATCGCCATGTAGGTGCGGACCTGATAGATGTACGGAATAGGAATATTGCCATTCTCCCACTCAGCCTTGTTGAACGAGCTCGTAGTTTTGATTTCCACCAAGCAATACGAGCCGTCCGGCTTGCGCATCATACGGTCAATGTTGGCCGTGATATAAGGCTTTCCCGGCATGGAATAGATGTTGGTGTCGGTGATGATATCGTTGTACGGATACCGCTCCGACAGCCAAGCATCCACATATTCCTCAGAGATATGGCCCCACAGCTTATTCAACCGGGATTGAGAAGTTTCTTCTTCCGGGACAATCGGCTGCTTTCCAGTCTTGGCGTAGAACAAATCAAGATTCGTCTTGAATTTGTTTGCGCCAAAGATAGCGGAAATGTCAGAACCGCCCAAATGGTCTGCACGCCGTGCCTGCCACTGGTCTTCCGTCAAGGTACTTGCATCGACCTCAATATCAGGACCATTGTAGCCGTCCGGATTGCAGAATTTAACGGCTTCAGGGCTCGCAGCGGCCATTGCCTCATTGTAGAGTTCCCTAGTGTAGGGAGTATTGATTTCCCAGTACGGAAGATGTTGAGCACACCCCGCACTGGATTTATTCGTTCCGTCATAACTAGCCATTGGCTTTTTCTCCTTTCAAAATTAGTGGCACAAGCCATACACAAGTACGGCTATAACCAGCAGGATAAATACATTTTTAGGTTTTACCATTACAGCTCCTCCTTACCAGGCATATCCACATCGCTCCAGCGAGTACGAGCGCAGCGTGCAACGCAGTCAGCAGCAGCGAAAATCTTCTTAGCATCCTGAGTGTGATTGCGAACCACACCAGCGTATGCGTCGCATACTGCCAAGTAGATATCCAAAGCCGTGACAGGCGAATCGCCATATGCAACGTCGAACCCTTCCAAAGCTTCCATCGCTTCCTGTTTCGGCATACCACCGCTTTTCAGGACGCGAACAAGAGCTGCCTTACTGTTGCGAACCTGAACGTTGCGCAGCTTATCCAAGTCGGTAGCTGCGTCATCGAAATACGCAAGCAAGGCAACGAAAGCATTTGTAACTCGCGCTGCAATGTCTTCGCCGATGTGCGGGATTGCCACATCTTTTGCCATAGGTGCCACAATGCCGCTGCCCATATTCAGGCACGGAATCAGGCGTACAGCAGATGCGGCAACATCCGAACTAATCATCATGACTGCCGGAGTATACCCCGCAGAAAATCCCGAAGGCAGTTTGCGGAAGAACTGCTGCTTGTAGGCTCCAAGGTCGATAACTACCTTCATGAGTTCGTGGGACAGATACCCGCCTTCGAATTCACGGTCGGGCCAGTTCTGGTCCATGTAGTCATTCATGATTTTTAGAAGCTTATCGTTTCCGATAGCTGCATAGCGGGCAGAATGAACAGCACGGACCTTGTCATAACTGTACTTAATCTGCACTGCACCTTTCCGTTCTGCCAGAATAAGGTTCAAGACCTCTTTCAAGCTTTCACGGCGTTCTTTGCGAAGCAGCTCATAGCAGTTCATGCCAATCATGCCTCGGTCGCAAATGCTGCGAACTGCGCTGTCCCCTACCGGTTTTTTGCCGATACAGGTGGTCAGATTCAGTCCTGCGTTCTGCTGCGTGTCAATGACTGCTTCCTCGCTTACCTTCATCTGTTTGGCGTACGCATCAGCGCAAAGAGGTTCATCATGACTCGCTTCAAAACGAATGTCACGAATTCCCTCCTCAAGCCATTTGGTGTTCGCCGCGTCCTGCTTGCATTGTGCAAGCAGCTTGTCGTACTCGCCAGCCTTGTACTGTGCTTCTGCCCCGTCCAGTGTGAAATCCACAAGGTCGGGGTTCTTTGGGTTGGGTGTCACGGCAGCTGTGTTGATGGTTGTGTTGACGACCGCGCTAGTTGCCGAGGCAGGTGCGTTCATGGTTACATTGTTGTTGTTAGTAGTGGTGGTAGTGTTGATAGTAGTGGTCATAATTTTTACGCTCCTTTTTTATAATGCAAAAAGAGGCGGGCCTCCCGATGTGGGAAGTCCGCCTCTTTAAGCGAAATTGTGAATTGTACGAAGAGCGATGTGCCCGTGTCGATGTCTGTTATCTATCGTACAATTTTTATTGTATTCGGTTCGCATAAATGGGCAAGTGAAAATAGTGCAAAACTAGATTTTCCCTGCTGCCAGATAAAAAGAAACGCAAAAAAGCCGCTCACCAAAGAATCCTTGCCGCGATTTCTCAATTTGCCGTTTCTGCTGTTGCTGCGGCTGATTCCAGTGTCTGTCCGGCTTCTGCCGGAACAACGGTCACAGTGCAGGAATCAGAGAATTTACCATCTTCGGTAGCCAAAGTTAAGATGGTAGAACCCTCAGACACGCCTCGCAATACGCCTTCACTGTCATCGTAAACCGCAACAGATTCATTTTCCACGGTCCAGACCAGTTTCAGCCGATTTACAGCGGCAACTACCTTGTCGTTGTCCTCGGTTTTTGCGGTGGCAACGTTGAAGCCAACTGCTTCCTCTTCACCAACCTGAAGCTCAATATCACCGTTCAAAACAAGCTCGGTAATATCAATCTTGTTGGCTTTCGCAACAGCAAAGCTCGCAATCAGCGTGATTGCAACCAGCACCAAGAAAACGGCAATGATAATAATCGGATTTTCAGCAGCACTCTTGGCCTGCTTTTTGTTGTTACCCATCAGTTTTCTCCTTTCTGAGCAGCCATATCATCTTGTGAGTCTTTGTCTGAAGCCCCTAGATGAAAATGCAGACACACCTTAGACATGACTTTGTTGGCCGGAACGAAATGTTCATCCCAATACCGAGAATCATACGAATTGTTTCGGTTGTCACCCATCATAAAATAATGGTCTTCCGGAACCTGAAACGGTCCAAAGTCAAGGTCTTCCGGTGTTTCGTTCAAATAAGACTCTTCGTATTCGACACCGTTAATATATGTCTGCCCGTGCTTGATTTCCAGCACATCTCCAGGCATACCAACGATTCGTTTGGCATAAATACGCTCGTTACCATCATCACGTTGAAACAGAACAATGTCGCCGCGCTCGTAAGATTTGTTCAAAACGTCCGTTCTCACTCCAACCGTAAAGCACGGTGCCGAAAGAGTCGGATACATTGACTGTGTCGGAATAATGGCTGTCATAAGAATAAATTTGAAAATCAGCCAGAACACCACAAAGCAAATGACCGGCAGTGCCCAACTTTTCACAAAATCTTTCATTCGTTGTGTGCGGGAAAGCACAATGTTATTCTCTTCCAAAAATGTCACCTCGGTAAATTGTTATTGATGAAGGTTAGAAATTGATTCAGATAGAATCCAATCTGGCTCAACAGTCCTTGATAGTCAACCGTAACGCCAATATAATTAAGAAACATGTTTACGCCATAAATCGTGATGGCTCCAAGAACTAGAGTCTCAAACAAACGACTTACGCCGCGCATGATAAACCAAATCAGCATCACAATCAATGCAATATCAACAACAAGCTTGATATCACCAGATTGATAAAGAGATTGAAAATAGTTCATAACGTCATTGATAGCCGACATAATAATCGCCTCCTTCGCGTTCGTCTGGCCACCTATTTTAATTTTCTACAATTCGCACGTTTCAGCAACAAACAAAAAAAGCAGTGGCATCTGTTAAAAGATACCACTGCTGCTGTGATTAGAGGACGTACGGGCAAACCGTCACGTACAGCTGGACAGCCTTATCGCCGTTGTACAGAGAAACGGTATTGAATCCCTTCTTTGCTCCAGAGAGAATCATCTCCTTCGCTGCTTCATACTCTTTATTATCACGACGAACATAACCATCCTTGGTCTTCATCGTGGTAATAGCATTCTGCAGCATTTCAAGAGCCCGTTCAGGGGTTCCTGCGACCCGCATCCAATTACCGATAGAATCGTAGATGGTGTAGGCCGTATCGGGGATGTTGACGTTCTGAACCGGTGCAGGAGGTGCCTGGGTTACAGCGGGTGCCGGTGCCTGAGCAGGTGCGTCACTTGCCGCAGCCGGGGCTTCTCGACGATTCGTCATGTGCTGAGTATACCGTTCTGCGTTGGACAGGTATGCGGTCCAGTGCATCTTGAATGCCCCTGCAAGGCCAATCAGGTCTTCCTTAGAGCAGCTGACAAGAATGCGCTTGACTTCCGCATCCGGCTTTTTCTGGTATCCACCCATCTGATTCTGAATGCCTTCTGCTTCCACTGCCTGGAACACATAAGCCGATTTCGTACCAGGAATGAGCGAAATTTGCCGCCACATCACAGGACGGTCGTTGCGTGCCGGGCTTCCGCCGTTGTACACAAAGAGCTCCTCGGGATACTTTGCCTGCGTCTCCTTGGCTTTCTTGATTGCCTGGATACGCTTTTGGCCCATCATGCCGTTCAAGACGGCTTCCGCAAGATAGATTGCACCGCTACCACCCTCAACATCGAGAGCCGCTTCGATAAAATCCGTCTGCTTGCAGCCATTTTGCCGTCCAGTATGGGCAACAAACGACATATGCAACTTGCCGATATTTGCCCAGTCCATCTTGAACTTTAGAAAGCTTTTCTGTCCCTGAAGCTGGTAGATGACGAAATCGTCTTCCTTGTTTGTGTTCTGATTTTTCTGATTGTAAGCCATGATTTTCTTCCTTTCTTACGCTGTTTTTACCGGAACAAACGGCACGAATTTCACGCTGTTTGTCTCGTTTGTGGTATTCGGAACAAAAGGTCGGAACACTTTTCCCTGCTTAAATGCAAGGTAATAGTCATCCACGCCTTTATATGTCGTGCCCCAGTTAAAACGAGTCATCGTTATACCATATCGGGACGCGATTTCATAAAGTTTTGCAAGAGCATTTTTAACATGCTCATTGCTCTCTCGGTCAGAGTCAAACGCATCAACCACACGGGTAATTCCTTGAGATTTCAGATACTCACAGGTTGTTTCCCACTGGTTAAAGCAGTTGACTCCCGCAAGGGCTATGTACGGGTCATGGCTCTCGCTCAGTTCGCAGGCAATGTGAGCTTTGAGTGCCCCTTCCGTAACATACACGATTTGGCCTTTTATGCATTCCGGCATAACGCCAGGAATACCGTAACTCGCAATGTTTCTGGCACTGCATCCGCCTTGAAATCCGGCAGACGAGAACCAGAGATATCGCTTGTCACCCTTGTCAAATCGAATCTGCACCCCCGCAATCTGGCCTTTCGGATTGAAATACGGGATGAAGAATCCTGATTTTGAGCAGGCGGAAAAAGTCTTTCCATTCTTCTCATAGAATCCCGGAACTCCCTCAAAAGAAATACCTCGCTTTTTGAGTTTGACAAAGACGCTCACCCATCGCTCTGGTACGGAACGATATAAGCACTTGTCAATTACCTCATTGGTAAGGCCCCGCTTGAGAAGATTGTTCCGGTGTTCAGGCTTCAGGGTCAGCTCATTCAAAACTGCCCTGTACACCTTATCAAGTTCTTCATCTGACTTGATATCAGCCGTTGGTTCTGGCTGATACTTGAACGTAATCCTCGATTCGGTAGGTTTGCCATTCAAAGCATTTGCCAGCGCTTTGTTTGCTTCCTGCCGATTTTTTTGAGGGTCAAGTCCATTGAAAAGGCAGAACAGGTCAACCATTCCACCGCTGTACGGACAACCGTTGCAGCAGTGAAAACAGTTGTACTGCCCTCTTTCTAGGTTTACAGAGAAGTACACCGGTTTCTTTTTATGTCCACACACCCCCATAGGGCATTGAACTTCTATTTCGCCGGTGCGAGATACTCCTCCACGTGTCTTGGCATTAACGACGTCAAGAACTGCTTCCATACTTAACATTGTTATTCTTCCTTTCTTACCACCCCCTCTCCGACTCATAATTCCTTACAGGTTATATTGACCTGCAAGAATACGAGCAGCAGCCTGAACAGGTTTCCCTGTAAATAGAGGCCGCAAGAAATAGGTGATGGCAGCTGTATTGCCGCTGTCCAGCAGCTCCTTCATGGTCTGACCGCCGTAGCGTCCGCAAGGAATCTTGAAACTCAAGGCTTCTTCCAGCGTCTTAGGCTCCTTCACCGTTTCCTGCTCACGAGGAACAGGCGGTACTGGAATCGGCGTATGTGCCGGTTCAGATTTCGGTTCAGGTTTTGGCTCGGATTCAGTCTGCGGACTGGTTTCAACCGGTGCAGCTTCTTTCGGCTGTTCCTGTTTTTTGGCTGTCTTACGAGTCCGCGTTGCAGTCTTTTTTTCGTTTTTTTCGGCTTCAACAACTTCCTTGGGAACAGGTGGAACCGGAATCTTGGCTTCTACACCGTCGTCAACAGGAGCATCGGTAAGTTCGGCTGCCTCATGGCAAACCGTAACTCCTTCGATGTATTCTGCATTGGCGGGAGTTCCAAATCCACAGTTACCGAGAGCCTTGCGAATTGCAGCGGTTCCAGCGTTCTGGATGTAATCCTTTCCGAACTGGTCATCGGCGTGATAGCGGGTTGCAAAAGCGTTCGCCAACAGGTTCCCGTTTTCATCGATGACGCGGCCTTCAACCGTTGCCATCATGTCATTTGCCCGATAGACAATCTGTTCCAGGCGTCCACCGGGATGTTTCAGACGGAACCACATCATGGCGGGTTCAGCCTGCAAATACATCCGGGCGTTGCCATCTGCGTCTTTGTAGCAAGTCGTTACCAAGCGGGGGTCAAAGCCTTCCACCTGATTTGCGTTTGCCATAGCCTCTAAAACCTGTTCGCGTGTGATTTTTGTTTCCATAATTTGCACTCCTTTTAATAATGCAAAAAGAGGCGGGCCTCCCGATTCCTCAGGAAGTCCGCCTCTTTAAGCGAATTGTGAATTGTACGAAAGGCATTATGCCCGTTCGATGTTTGTTATCTATCGTACAGCTATTATTCTATTGACTTCGCACGAATGTGCAAGCACCCAAGTCAGAAAACTTTAAGCACCACACATTGCCGGAATCTTTGCTGCAAGCATTTCACTGAACACGATTTTCGCAAAGTTAAAGATATCAGTTTCAATGCGGCAAGTCAGGCACAGCTTTTCAGGATGCTTTTTGAGGAGCACCGCCGTACGATATACGATGACATACAGCTTTTCCTCAAAGCAGCGGCATACAGCGGCGTATTTTTTGTCGCTCAAGCCTTCTTTCGGAATGAGGTCCTTCGCTGCGGTTTCAGCATAGCGCTTCCAGGTCACATCGTACAGGTCGCCTTCCTCCTCGTTCAGAACGTGGTTGGCAATCGGCAACACCTGCACATCCGTCAGAGCGTCGCAATTATCGAAATCGAGATGGATGAAGCACATTGTACCCGCATAATATTCGAGCAGCCACTCAGACAAGCCATAAGCCAATGCCGCTAGTTTGGTGGCAAAAGCGCCGGTCATGTACACCGTCCCCTTTTGCTCTTTGTCATCGCGCTCAATGCAATAGTTGTATGGGAGTCTATCGGGAAGTGCAGCGCTACAGATTCTATCGGTGAGCCTTTTGCGGCTTCTGATATACTCTTCCGAGGTCACAGACTCATATTTCTCCAGCGTGTCCTCGTATTCGATAATTTCTTTGTTTTCCTTGTATTCAGGAGCATGCTGAGTGCATTTCAGGGTATAAACGTTTTTCATTGGTTGATTCTCCTTTTTATTTTTATAATACAAAAATCGCACGATATTCATACCCTTTTCAGATACAAACACCGTGCGAAAATTGTTATGCGAGATTACGCTTTACGATATTGCACAAAATCTGAGGCATCGCTTCAAGATTCCCAATATCAATAAAGTTTTTGCCGAATTCATTTTCTACCTGAGCACGGGCAGAGCCAATACCAGCACCAACAACCAAAATTCCGTAACGGGAAAGTTCTTTGATGGTTTTCTGGATGCCGTCACGGCCAGAATTAGAACAACCGTCAGTGCTCACAATCAGGAGCCGTTTTTCAGCAGTTTCCTTCTTGAGCTTTTGAGCCATATACTTCATCGCGGGTCCTGTCGGAGTACCAGAGCGAGACTGCATACCGGTAATGCGGTACTTATCCTTCCCGTCTATATCCTGGTCCACATAATTGATAATCTGCAGACCAAAACCAGACGTTGTAAATCCGCACACATAGCAGGGCAATTCCATTCGGTAACAGAGGTCCTGAATGATAATACCAGTACGAATCGAAGCTTCAATCGCATCATCGCGCATGGAGCCGGATTCATCGCACAGATAACCGACAGCAAGACGTGGATTGTCACGAGGAAAGTTCTTGCGGCTGAAAATCTTGCCATCCCGATGATAAGCCAGACGAGCTTCCACCCGGCTTCCCATGGGAAGACCGGAAACAGTATCGTCATTTTCCTCATCGCGAATCATGGTTTTGAGCCGCCGTTCCAGATTCTTCGTCACAACAAGCAAGTCATTCGAAAGTTCGTTGTAAACAGCGACATTCGATTTACTCACTTCCTGCGCACGGTCAACCGTAACTTTGGCCCCGATTTCAGAACTGATGTGTCGAGCTTCCTCGTTCAGTTCATTGTTCTTTTCCCGATTTGCCTTTTCCGTTGCCGCGTCTTTCTTGCGGGCATTTTCAATCGAATTGATGTCCCGTTTTGCAGCAGACAAGTCAGGTGTACCGGAAGAACCGCCTTTACCAGACGACTGAACACTAGAATTACTCTTGTCAGACGACTGAGCAGCTTTAGCGTTCTGTTTCCCGTTATTGCGGTCCTTAGCTTCCTGGGACCGAGCCGAGCTATGCGTGATGCTCTCCGAGTTCTGGTTCTTTCCTTCCGTCAAGCCAGCTCTTTTAGCAGCATCCTTTGCAATTTGCTCAATCTTTTCCAGAGCCTTCTGAAGCCTTTCTCCCGCTTCCTTATCAGAATCCGCATTGTTTTCAGTTCCACCTGCACCAGAATTGAAATCAGCACCGCCATCGGACGTTGCATTTCCCTGCTGAGATTGAGAATTGCTACTTCCCTGCTGAGTCTGGGACTGAGACTGGGAATTACCGTTTCCCTGCTGAGACTGAGACTGGTCATTGCCACTGCCCTGTGCTTGACCGGGCATACAAATACCAGACCCACTTTTGCTGTTTTCCTGGCTGGAGCCTTTCTTTTGCTTTGGCTTTTTTCCCAGCTCTTTGATTAAGTCGGCAACCAGAGGATACAAAATACAGCAAATCTCGTTGACACCTTCGAGACGTTTTTGGGGATTGCGCTCGTACTTGACATCGTCAATCACAAAGACGCAGTCTTCCAATGTCTGAACGTATTCATCCGGAATACCTTCATCCATCGTAATGTCGTATTTGGCGTACAGCAGAATCTGGTTGAGCATGGCTTCGAACGGAGAACATTTTTGCTTGAGCATTTTGCCAAAGCTAACGCTTTCAGAGATTTGTACTTCGTCCAAAGTTGCCAGCTCAGTGGTTGCAAGGCCCCCGTACATTTCCTGAATTTCCCGTTCAATGAAACCATCTTCCAGAGCATTTTCAATGTTACGTGCAATAGAAACGAATGGCTTGCAGAATCTTGGCTTTTTCAATCGTTTTGTCAATTCCGCTCCATCTTTTTCCGATGCACGGTCAGGAATTCTCGGCCACCAGATTCCCTGGTTCAAATGCCCAACCCAGTTTTTCAGAGTTGGAAAATCCGTAAACAGGATATGAGCGACTTCATGAACGCGAAATCCCTGAATTGCGTAGTGCCGAAGTTCTCTTGAATCCAGAGACGTTACAAGACTGTTGTTTGTGCCAATGCAGATATTGTAACCATCGGTATACGCGGTTATCTCCGGATTTCGGAGCATTTCAACCGCCAACGCATTGACGCGTCTGTCTTCTTCCATCTCGGAAATGCTGTATCCGCATCTTCTCAGATATCCGCAGACACCGGTAATCATATCCTTTGCTGCGGTTTCTGTGTAGCTGCGGTACGCTTCCGATGTGAAAAATGCAGTATCCGGTACAGCTTTTTCAGAATTTGCCAGTTCTTCGATACGCTGACTCCAATAAGTTTTGCTCATACGAGAGCCTCCTTCCCGTTACGACGGCCTTTCCGGGTATACACGACTTTCGGCGTGTGAATCCGGGTATACGGTTTTACACCGTTCCAGCCAGACCGTGTCTTGACATTCTCCACATTGACGATGATATTTTCTTTCTTATTCTTTTTCATAATATTTTCTCCTTAACTTTGAATGTAATAAGTATCGCCCTCAACGAGGGTGCCTTCTTTAACGTTTGCCTTTTCTGCAACCGTTGCATATCCTCTTACGATTCCATTAACGATAGCAGAATCACAGATAAGGGAATGTCCCATGCAAATTGCTTTGCTCTTAATCGAAGCCTCACCGCGTACAACGGCGTCTTCACAAACTGAGCCTTCACAAACAGCATTATCTGCAACGAGTGCATTGCCTTTCACATGGGCAAAGCTGCCAAAAACTATAGCTTCGTCAGCAACCCAGCATTGACCGTCCTGGTCGAGGTTTTCAGGCTTTTCAATCCATCCACCAGTTTCTCCGGCCTGGACTTCATAGCCTTCAACGGTCTCGAACGTTTTGGCCGCAACAATCTTATAAAGCTCATGTCCAAGCCAGGTTTTGCGAGTGCCAGTCATTTTGTACTTGGCTCCACCCACGCCCGTCCATGCGGCCGGGCCGTTGATTTTGCCATCGAGGTAATCCTGTGTCTTGTCCACGTAGCCGTGACTAAGACGTTCATGAAGCTTCTTGTTCCAATTAGAAACCGGCTGCAAGCAAGAGCTGCCTTCCGTGCCGATACGCCCCCACCTTATCGTAAAATTCACTCCGCAAGGGTCGGTCATCGTCATCAGATAGAACTTATTGTGGATGCCGTCTCGGCATTCCAAATATGCAATTTGGTTCATCAATTTCGCTCCTTAAAAAATTTGCTGCCCTTGTCACCAAGAGCAGCATTGTGATAGCTAATCAGATTTTGTCGAGCGCAGTTGCCGCTTCGTCCGCCACATGCAGCAGCCAAGACAGCGGGTGCATCTCGTAGCAGGTCCAGACAGTATTTGCGTTTGCCGCATTCGAAACGCCCATATGGTTGTTCACAGCAGCGTACTCTTCCATGGACAGCGGCATTCCGGTCGCCATGATGCGGTAACAGGAAAGGCTGCCGTGGCTGTCACAGCCGACAGAATCTTTCGGTTCAAACTTGTAAAACGGGACTTTGGTCCACTGGCCAGTAGTATCATCTTTCACGTTGCGCGTGCTCACCGTATAGGTGGCAATCTTGCACAGGTCGTGGAAGAGCGCAACGGTAAGCAGCGCATCACGGGAATACTGATTGGGTGCCCACAGGTCCGCAATCTCCAAAAGCCGCTTTGCAACGGTGATGGAATGCGCACACAAGCCGCCTTCCTCAGCCCCATGAAATCTGGTACTTGCAGGTGCAGTGTAGAAATCGGTTGTTTCCAGCCATGCCATCATTTGGTCAATGCCAGGGCGGGTGATGCCTTTTGCCATTTCAACAAATTGTTCTTTCGTGGTCATAATGAAATCTCCTTTTCTTATAATGCAAAAAGAGGCGGGCCTCCCGAGATGGGAAGTCCGCCCCTTTAAGCGAATTGTGAATCGTACGAGCACAAGTGTGCCAAGTAGATGTTATCTATCGTACATTTTTCATTGTATGGATATCGCACGCAGCGTCAAGCGTTTCTGCGCACCGCAGCATTGCTGGACTGCATTTTCTGCATTAGCGAATACCGGGCATAGTCGAAGAGTTTGGCCCAGTTGTCAACCGCGTTCGGCGAGGTAGTAACGCTCGTCAGCCGGTCATTTCCAAACGGATAATCAACGCTGTCAACAATCATATTTTCATAGAACAGCGTGGCTTTTGCCTTATACTGCTCTTTACCGAATTCATTGATTGCGCCGCTGGCTTTCACAGTCAGCAGATAGTCACCAGGGAAGTATGTTCCGTCAACATGGTATTCGGCATATCCGACACTCATTTCGAGCCCGGGCTTATCGCGCCAGATAGCGAACAGCGTATCGATGTTATGAATAGAATACGTGATGCTGCAATGGATGTTTCTCCGGTCTTCTACGAGCAGCGCATTTCCAAGACTTTGCAGAACGTCATAATAAGCGCCCATGTCACTGTTGTCGTCAAACGGCAGCGCAACAGTCCTGTCTCCGCTTTCCATCGAAGCTTCGGGGTCAAACGAGACTCCCGTTGTCATCCAGGATTTCTTCACCTGCATCGCATAAACCTCATCCGGGTTAATACCATACACAGAGAGGTAATCCATGCATGTCACGATTTCTCGTTTTTCTTTGTCGCCCGGAATCGTATAGAGCGTTTCAGCCTTTTCCCAAGTGACGAATGTCGGCAATCCGCATGCAAGCCTCGTGTTATTGATTTGCATGATTTTTGCTGAGTCACCGTGAATATCCAAAACATCGGCCACGATATCCTCAATGTGTTTGTATTCCTTGTTGTGGTAGACATAAACCACACCGTCCGGCACGGATGTAGAGTCTACCGCCATCCAGGTAGTTTTGAGTTCCTGGCGCACATAGGCAGCTTTCCGGCCTATCTCCGGCATGTGAAGAGCTGCGAAACGTTTAAGATAGTATTTCTGGTTCTCTGAGAATTGCATTTTTGTCCGTCCTTTCTTTGTACAAACAAATAAAATAGCGGACCCTCTACATACATAGAGAATCCGCTTACGGGTTGTGAATATTATTTTTGGTAGAAAACTATTGTTATCTATCTTACAATATCAATCCTATTCAATTCGCACACTTTGACAAGGCCGGGACTGGCGGTGGAACGAACTTCATGTTTTCGGCATCGACATCAACAATCAGAGAAGTGAGGCTGATATCAGACTTGAGGTCTGGATTTGAAGCGAACGGTTCAGCTTCGGCTTTTTCAGGAACATAGGTTCCGTTCAGGATGCTTTCCAGCTTTTTGGTCTGCTGCTGCATAATTGCCTTGGCAGATGCCGTTCCACGCTCTTTGGTGAAGTAATCGACATAACATGCCGTCATCCCGATAAGGCAGTCCCGCAGCACATTATTTCCTTCGCAGAAATCCGTGACAGCATCAATCCACTGCCGCATTGCTTTCTGATTCACGAAATGCTGAACAAGCCGTGCATCCTCATAACACATATGTTTTGCTAATCTCACGGTGAACGTTTTGCCATATTCACTTTGTTTATGTCCCAGAAAACAGGATTTGAAATCCGGGCCCAAATTACAGTCAATCATCTTCGTTCACCTTCAATTTGCTTTGATTGCCTTACTTCTTTTGCTTCTTATCCCTGATGTATTCCATCAGCTGTTCTGTCGTGGTAAATTTATGGGCACGCATCTTGGCGTAGCAGCGATTGCACACTTTCCGGCAAAGAACCGGTGTCCGACCGCATACGATGCAAGGTCCCTGCTGATTTGCAACGCGGTCTTTTTGTGTATGTCCCTCTGACCTCAGTACTGCATTATTTGAGAGAGCACGCCAGCATTTCCTGCAAAGTCCTGATGTTCCGCAAGTCTCACCACAAACAACACATTTCTTGGATTTTGGATACCGTTCTGTGTAGATTTTCTTGATTGCGCTCCGAACCAGCATTTTGGATTTTTGGATTGTTTCGTCATCCTGGGATTCAATTCCCTTGTTCAGCGTATCCCAACACGCCAACCACTCGGTTTCCGTCAGCTGGCATCCCGATAACGGTTTCCGAACCTTCCTATCCTGTCGAATCGCATATCTCATACAATCACCATTCAGGGTCAAGCACAGACAGACCTGTAAAGATATCGCGCTTCGAATCAATCGACACGATTTTCCAAGCACCGTTGATGATGCGCATACCAATCGTTGCTTTCATACGCGCATCGCCGTTAGTGGTAGATACCTTCAGCTTTACGTTCATCTTTACGCCGTCATCCCCGTCAAGGCGATAGGTGTATGCATCCGGGTATCCCTCAATCGTATCGTCGGGAGTCACCGTGATGGCAGTGACAGATGCGCCAAGAGCTTTCTTGTCGGCATTCGCCTGAATCGCTTCCACATCATCATCGCTGTCAACAGGTTCCGGGACGCAGTTCGCAATTTCATTGGAATCCAGCAAAACGTTCGAGAAGTCGCTCTCCCCTGCCCCAATAGAAAGCAGACGATAGACTTCCTTCATGACAGCAGAGAGCTTAGACTGATAAGCGTCTCTTGTATCTGAATCAATATCCGCAAGGAGCATCCGTTTCTTGTTTCCATCAGCAGCAACCTGATAGACACGGCCATTAAAGTCGCCCATATCTGTAGAAATCACATAGGCAGCGTCACTATCGAGGTCCAGAGCACGTGGAAGCGTTACGGTCCATACGCCGGTTTCAGCATTCTTCGCCGTGTAGCTTGAAAGGTCTGTTCCCTGGAAGCTCACCTTGTTGTTCGGAACTGTGAAGGAATAATCGGTGAGAATTCCGGTTGGTGGATTCAAAACCCAGGCACCGTTTGTATATTCCGCTGTCAATGTATAATCCGGAGAGATATCCGCCGTAACTTCTCCCGGAGTTTTCATAAAGACATTGATGGCAGCTTTCGAGCCTTCTTTGGCAGAATTCAGGCAGATATTGGTCATATCCGTTTTCTGGAACGTCTCGAAGTCATTGACAACGACCCAGTCCTGAAGCTTTTCCCCGAAAGTGTTCGGAACGCCGAGTGCCGTTGCCGTCTTCTCAGCATCCCCATCCTGCAGGCCCTCAATAAAATCATGAACCGGCTGTTCATATTCAGTCAAATTGTTGCTGATAAGCCGCTTCAAGCCAGTCTTGTTCTCTTCATCCTGCAGCTGCTGAGAAATGGCAGCTTCCTGAGATGCTGCTTCTTCCTCAGGGGTCATCTGTTTCCCACACCCCGAAAACAGCACCCCGCATGTCATTACCAGCGCGAGTGTTCCCGCAAACAAACGTTTCATTGTGTTCTCCTCCTATGGCAAATCATCCGACTGAACTGACATTGCCATCTTTGTCAATCCAGTTGTTTTCATAGTAAATTTCAAACATCGCTTTAACGGAATCAGCTTTGCACAACTCCTGTCTTTCCGTGTCGCTGTCGGACGCATAGACGGAACAGCTTCCGTCATCCGCAACCACCAGCTCAACTTTTGCGGAATCATCCGTCTTATTGATATTTTCCTGCAGTGCTGCGGTCGCATTATTCAGTGACGCAAGCATCTCATCATTGGACAGTGAAACCTGCTGCATCGGGTCCGAGAACGTCTTATCGGTACTTGCGGACGCACACCCTGCCAGCAGCATCATAGCCATTACAAACGACAGCATAGCAGCCATCAGTTTCTTCATATACCAAATGCTCCCTTCAAATCACAAATCTCAATGCTGCACCGAACAGCGTATCTGCTAAAACCATAAATGCAGCAGAAGCAGCTACCACGCAAAGAATCACACCCGTGCGCTTCGTAGTTTCCTTAGCGCTAAGCCAAGTCACATTTGACGGATGCAGCGTATCGGCTACCTTGGCCGGAATCGACCGAATTTCAATCTTTTTCACAGCGTTTCTCCTTAAAAGTGGGCACCGATAATTGTCAGAGCCAGAATCGCAATAGTGAGCACAACGCCAACCTTCACAACAAACTTGTTTACTTTCAGGTTGTTGTCATTCCGGCGAGTCGTCATAAAGTCACTTGCACCGCCAAGAGCCGCGTTCAAGCCACCCTTTTCGTTTTTGACAAGATAACACGCACAACTCACGATAAGACTGGCCGCCAACACCACAAGGCCCAAGATAAATTCGATAATGCTCATTTGTCTTCTCCTCCTTATCCCAAGAATCCTTTATGATGACGCACGGTCAGATATCCTTCCATGCTGCGCACGATTTCAAGTGCCACACTGGACATAATCATTAAGCTCGTGCCGCCAAAAGAAATCTGTGTTCCACTGATTAAACTGAACACCATCGGCATCAGAGCAATGATGGCCAGATAGAAGGAGCCAGTCAAGGCCATTTTATGTAATGCCTTGTTCAGCATCTCAGTCGTCTGGGGTCCCGGTCGGTATCCGGGCACCGCACCGCCTTGATTGCGCAGGTTGCTAGAAATCGAAACAGCATCAAACTGAATCTCGATATAGAAGAAATTGAAAAGAGCAATCAGGATAACGTATACGGCGTAGTAAATCCAGCTGCCGGAAGAGAATACAGAAAGGACCGAATGAAGTCTTGCGTGCTTCGTGGCGTCTACGAACATATCTACCGTTGCCGGGATACTCATAATAACGCCAGCAAAGATAATCGGCATCACACCACTCATCAAGAGCTTTACGGGGATATAAGAAGCCTGGCCTCTTGCATTGTATTTACGTGCTGCGTATTGAACGGGGATACGACGTTCTGCCCCATCACTGTAGGATACGAACCACACGGCGAAGAGCATTGCAACTACCATCCCGATACCCACGAGAGAGTACAGCCAGTTGCCGCTCTCGACCTGAACGGCAATGTTATGGGCAATCGTGTTGATGTCGGTCCAGCGAGACACGATACCGGCAAAAATCAGAATTGAAACGCCGTTGCCAATTCCGAACTCATCGATTCGGCCGCCAATCCAGACAGAAAGCTGAGACCCTGCAAGGAAAGTTGCCATAATAACAACTGCCGCGAAGAACCCACTTTTCCCTGCCATATACTCAAGAGCTCCGTAATTGCGGAGCACGAAGTAATAGCCGATGCTCATGATTGCAGCCATTGCCAGAGCAATTCGTTTGGTGTACTCGTCTAGTTTGTCTTTTCCAGTTGTTTCTTTTTGCAGTGCTTCCCAGCTTGGGAGTGCCACGCACAAAAGCTGAGTGATGATGGACGAGTTAATGTAAGGACTCACACCCAACGCAAAGAACGCGCATCGGGAAAGAGCACCGCCAGACAGCATGTTCATGTATCCGAAGATACTGTCATTGGAAAACATCGAATCCAATGCGGTATTTGATACAAACGGGACCGGAACGCTGCATCCAAGGCGGAATACCAGAATGAGAAGGAGCGCAAAGAGAATCTTTTTTCGCAAGTCCTCAATCTGCCAGATGGATTTCAGTTTATTCACTGTTATTTCCTCCAAGTGATTGTGATTTGATTTACTCAGGAGCTAATGGCTTGAGTCTGGTTCGGAATCCGGACACTTCTCTGCCGCGTCTCACTGCTGCCAGTGGATGCCGGAAGTGCATTCGGTTTCTTCATTTCAATCTTTGCTGCAATCTGAGCGCCAGGTTCGACTTTCAACATGCTGCACCGGATATAAGTCCCTGCCACGACCGCATGTTCGCCAAAAGCCGCAGTCTGTTCAGAAAGACATTCAAAGTCGCCGTTGATTTCACCATTGATGTCAGCCTTCTCACGCACCGTGACATGACCTTTGATTTTACCGCCGTGCATCCGAAGCTTGTTGCAAGTCACATTCCCTTCGATGTAGCTGGTTTCACCCACGCAAGTCACAGTCGATGCAGAGATATGACCCATTACCTTTCCGGCAACCATCAAATCATCTTTAACATCGATGCTTCCGCCGATAACTGCATCTTTGGAAATGACACATACGCTTTCCTTCACAACACCCTCCGCTTCCAGTTGCCGCTGATTCTGTTTCGGCATCAGGATTTCAGATTCTTCATCGAGCCCGGTTCCGTTCTCGCCAACGCCCAATGCTTCCATCACCTGATTCCCAATGCTCTGCTTATGTTCCTGAGCTGCGATAGTCTCAACCGGTTCCGGCTGAGTTTGTGATTTCTTTGTTCCAAACAACTGTATATTACCTCCTAACGAATCATGAATAGCAAATATGTGGTATATCCACATTTTTATTATCTGCGACTCGCAAGCAGGGTCAACCCATCGGATGGTCGATTTTATACTGGATTTCCGCCTGCTTCCTTACTGCTTGATAAAGCTGCGGATAGTTTAGAGCCATCTCCATCACCGCGTCTTTGCCACTCTGCTTAACGCCCAAAATCTGACCGGTCCCGCGCAGTTCCAAGTCCTTTTCAGCAATCTTGAAACCGTCATTGGTTGCCTCCATAGTCTTTAAGCGCTCATTCTCCTTGTCCTTAGACAGAAGCACGCAATAGCTCTGCAAGCTGCTGCGTCCAACACGCCCTCTGAGCTGATGCAGCTGTGCCAATCCGAAGCGTTCCGCGTTCTTGATAACAATGACCGTAGCGTTCGGGACATTCACGCCAACCTCAACAATCGTGGTAGAGATAAGGATGTTAGCCTGCTTTTGAGCGAATGCTTCAATTCCTTCCTGAACTTCTTTGGCTTTCATGTCGCCGGAGATTGCCTTGATTGTCACTTCCGGGTAAGGCTTAAACCATTCTGTCAGCTTCTTGTAGGTCGTCTCAACCGAATCAACGCCTTCCAGAGTTTCCGAATCCGAATCTTCAATCAGAGGGCACACGATATAACACTGATGACCTTCCTTGATTTGATTGTATACGGATTTATAGCAGCTGTTTTCATTAGACCAGATAATGGTCTTTACAGGCTTGCGCCCGGCAGGCATCGTATGGATATTGACGATTTCGGTGCCTTCTCCATACAAAGTGTTCGCCAACGAGCGCGGGATTGGCGTAGCGCTCATGCTGACATTGTGAACGCCGTCTTTTGCTTTCTGCTTGAGTGCTTCACGCTGCTCAACGCCGAACCGATGTTCCTCGTCTACAATCGTTAAACCCAGCTTATGATACTTGACCTTCCCGGAAATCACAGAATGCGTTCCAACAATGATTTGAGCCTTGCCGCTCTCAATTTCTGCAAGAACCGATTTCGCTTCTTTTGCTTTCATGCCACTGCGCAGGAAAACCGTCTTGTACCCGAACGAGCCGAGGATTTTCGAAAACTCCTCATAGTGCTGCGTGGCAAGAACCACGGTCGGAGCCATAACGGCACACTGAAACCCATTCATTGCCATAGCTAATGCACAAATCTCAGCAACGACCGTTTTACCGCAGCCTACATCACCCTGAACCAGGGTATCCACACGTTCTCCGTGTTCCATCTCGGTGAGCATATGTTCAGCAGCGTTCTTTTGGTCCTCTGTCAGCTTGAACGGTAAGACTCCCTGCATCTTGTTCAGAACGTCCCGCGTACTCTTAATTCGACAGAACGACACCTTTGCGGCTTCTGCTTTCTTTGCTTCCAGCTCATAGCAGAACGGATACAACACATCGACCGCTCTGCGTTTTCGGGAAAGCCTGATTTCCTTTTCATCGGTCGGCTGATGTGCCATGTGAATGGCTTCAGCAAGCGGTGGGACTCGGAGCGCCCGCATCTGCGCCAAGCTCAAGGTTTCAGCCGAGCATTCTCTGGTATAAGGCAGCGCCAATTTAATGGCATCTTCCAGGTATTCCACCGACATTCCTTTGATTTTCCGATAGACCGGCTGGATAGAGAAAGCCGATGCAATATCCGTTGTGACGAAGTCAGGCGTTGCCATTGTCATGTTGTTGTACTGCTCGTTCCAGGAAACGACTCCGCCAAGCGCAATGACGTCGCCGACTGAAAACTGCCGTGTGCGGAACGGTTGATTGAACCAGAATACCGTACAAAAAGTGTTCCCGTCCGTAAGGCGCAGCATGTAATGCTTGCCATCAATCACTCGGCCACTCACGACCTTACCCTTGATGGCAACGTGCTCTCCTTGATGATATTTTCCTTCCGCAAACGAGATAGGATTCCTGAAATCCAAGTATTTGGTCGGATAATACCCAAGCAAGTCTGTCACCGTTTCAATTCCCTTGCTGGCAAATTGACTTGCTTTTCGCGGCGTAATACCAATGTCAGTCAACGGCATGTTAGCCATATCGTTTACTCCTCTGTCATTCCGTAAAACAATCTGTTCCGGAAGTCCCAAAATTCGTCATGTGAATGTCAAGATATTTTTCGTTGTTATAGTGCTGTAACCTATTTTTGAGCAATGAGTTGCGGTTTTCAATGTCGTTCGTATCGATTGCCACATCGACCGCGTCCATATTTCCAACGATTCTACATTCGTTCTTTGAACGAGTCACTGCGGTATACAGAAGATTTCGCTGCTGCAGCTGTTTCCAGCCGGTATCAAACGCCACCACGACTGCTTTGAACTCAGAGCCCTGTGACTTGTGAACCGTCATCGCATATGCCAACGCAAATTCAGATTGCATCGTCTTTCTGCTGACAATCATCTCAAAGCATTCGCCATCCACATCGCAAGGGTTATCGAACCTTACTGTATAGGCGTTGCAAATCATCGCGCCATCCTGGTCCAGGGCTTTCGGTTCAAAGCTCGTGATGAAACCCATATCACCGTTTACAAAGCTGCCTCGGTGATTCTTGCACAGCATCACACGGTCGCCGATTCGGTAATCGAATCCCTGTTCCGGCACGCCTTTCAAAGACTCGATGAACCCGCTGTTTTCATACGTTGCAGGGTTCAGCTTGTCACGAATCAAAAGATTCAAGTCCGTTGCGGAAATGTACCCGCTCCCCTTTTTGCGGACCGGAGTGAGCAAACATACATTCTGAATGCCTTTATGAATGCCATCTTCCTCGTATCTGCTATTCAGGTCATTCACTTCGCCGTATTTCCGAACAAAATGAAAGTAATTGAACAACGCTGTGGTTCTGATTTCCATGCCTTTGGTTGCCGGAATCAGCAAGAATGACTCATCTTGTCTAAAAGTACTCGTCTGCTCACCTGCATTGATGTGCATTGCATTTTCAACAATCGCACCCATATTTCTGTGGCAGGAGGAGAGCTTACATACATTCACTTCTCCGCTGTCAATCAAATCTCGAAGAACATTGCCTGCCCCGATTGCAGGAAGCTGGTCAGGGTCTCCCACTATGACCAGTTTGCAGCCATGAGAAGCCAGTGAGAAGACCATATGCGCCGTTTCAAGGTTGCACATTGAGAATTCGTCAACCACAATCACACTTGCTTCATTATCAAAGCAACCAAAAAACGCTGACTGAATCGTAGATGCTGCATGTCCCGTTGCTTCCCGCATTCTTGCCGAAGCTCGACCAGTAGGAGCACAGAGCAGAATGTCTTCTTCCTTATAGTAGCTGCCTTTTGCAACCATAAACGCTTCAATGATGGTTTTGATGATAGTCGTCTTACCGCTGCCGGGGCCGCCAGTGATTACCGTCACGTTCTGGCTGTCACTGCCATACACCGTGTATGCTGCTTGCTTTTGAGTGTTGTCCAGCAGAAAGCCATCTTTCATCTGCACGTTCTGGATAGCTCTATCCACATCGGCTTTCGAGACTATGCCGCACGCTGCATTCATGCAGTGGTGCAATGTATGGCAAAGGAAGGTGATGTCGCATTCAAGTGCCCAGTATCGGCGCAGATAAACGCAGAAGAGAGGTTTTCCGCTTGCGTTCCCGCTAGACTTTTCTGCCACCAGCAGTCCTTTTCGTCTCGCGCCATTCACAGCATCTCGTATTGACTGTTCAGGAATTCGTGATTCGTGCAGTTCCTTTTCCACGGTCGTTGCCACGCAGGCCATCAACTGATTCAGCCAAACGAAAGAATGGCCTTCCATCTGTGCCTGCACCTCAAGCGAATGCAGCACGATAGCTTCCACCCTGCGCTGGTCTTTTCTGTCCATTCCCAGCCCGACCAACGCAATGCGGTCAGAAGCAGCAAACCCGATTCCATTCACATCCCGGTAAAGGCAGTACGGGTTCTCCTTGATGGCAGCCAATGCCTGTTTGCTGTCCCCGTATTCTTTCAGAACGGCATTGATTTTTTGCATCGAGATAAAGGGAAGTAGAAAAGAAATCAATTCCTGGTCTTTTGCGATATGAATATAGGCATCGTGGATTTTCTTTGCTGCCTTCTCTTTGATTCCGGCAAGTTCTGTCAGCTTTTCCGGACTTTTCTCGATTATTTTAAGGGAATCAGCACCAAATGCTTTGATGATTTTCTTTGCCGTTACAGGTCCAACTCCCGGAACATATCCGCTGGTTAGCAGCTCGTAAATAGAGTCCGTGCCGCCCGCCTCATAGTCAATCTCGCAACTTTCGACCTTGACATACGGCGTTCCCCGCCGTGCATCCTGTTCCCAATGCCCTTGATATGTGATGTAAGCATTCTCGACCGGATTCGGGATAATACCCTTGAGGACAATGCTCTTGCCGTCTTCAATGCGGGAAGCAACCAGAATCGCAAATCCGCTTTCAGGGTCGCAGAATGGAACATCAACGATTTTGGCTTTGAATTTTGTCGTGCTTTGTACTGCATATCTGTTATGTGTCATTGTCTGATAGCTGCCAACCATTTGATACTCCTTAATACAACACAAAATGATAATTCGGATACTTTGATTTGAGTAGTTTCCACTTCAACCGAAACGCTTCGGTTTGAATATATTTGCCATTCTTTTGGTCGTATCCCTTTACATCCTCTACCACGACCGTGCCGCTTTTGTCGCGGTAATAAAAATCTGCACGATAATCAATTTTCTGAATCCTTTTCCCCTCATACTGAAAAGCATTCTGAATCGTCAATGGGACCTGCCGTTTCAGCTCCGTGATGCTCCCACCTTTTTCGAGCATCTGCAAATCCAACCACCGGCAATACTCCTTCGTCGAATCGAACACATCCACGATGTCGCCGTGCTCTTTCGCATCCTTGTTTCCTGCTACAAAGCCGTCCCTGTACGCATATACCTTATGATTCCCGTATTTGGGGTGCGCCACTTTAGGCTCTTTAGGTTTGCTGACCTTGGCACAGTCTTTTCCTCCCTGTACCTGAATACTCAGCGCAGGGTTCTTTGCTAATGTATCATTCAACCATTTCTGTGTCAGCTGCATTTCGGGGGCCTCGGATGATGGTGTAAAAAGAAAACTCTTATACTTCAATTATACCATTCCTGCACTTTGGTCACAACAAATTGTTGTTTTGTTAACTATCATTTCACAATTGCAATTTCTTTCAATGTGTAAATCACTTGCGTACCTGTTATTGTATTTCATTTATTTTCATGTCCCTGTTATTGCGTTCCTGTTTTTGTAAATTCAAAATTGCTTTGGATAAACATAACGGAGATTATTTACATCGACTTTTCTTGCTGCTCTCAGGCGAAATGGGCATTCAGAAAAACTTGCATAAATACATTATCCTTGGCCTTTGTGGTATTCTGAGGTTCTCACTGTTACTTTTTTCTTTCCAAACCAATCCATTCAGCTCAACTAAACAGAGATTATTTACGTTCCACTTTTTCTGTTGAGACTATAACAGAGATTGTTTTCATTCGTGTTTCGTCTTTTGCTCTATTTAGAGGCTTCTTAATATCAGAGTATTCTCTGTTCTGTCTTAACGGAGCACATTTTCATTTTTAGCTTCATCTTTCATTCCTGAAGCCTTTCAAACAAACGTAGATTATTTACGTTTGCTTTTCGATTCACAGTATTTAGGCTCCTATTCAATCTAACCTGAGATTCTTTTCGTTCCAGTTTTTTTCATGACACAGATTGAATGCGTAGTATCAATATACTATTCCGAGATTATTTACGTTTTACTTTTGCATTCAGAACTATCGGGCTATTCCAGGTAATGCATATCACACTTTGTGGAGTCCACATCAAACAGCGTTTATTTTCATTCGAGTTTGGTTTTGCTGCTCATTCACTGTTCGTGTCTCACCTCCTCTCCCCTACTATCATGTGAGCCAAAATTTCTTGAGTTGTGCCAACCGGAGAGTGTTTTCTTTCCGTTCTGGATATTATAGGCGAGCCTCCCTATCACGGCTGCGTTATACCCGAGGTTATTTACGTTCATTTTGGGGAAGCGGTATCTTGAGAACGACTTGACAGAGGTTATTTACGTTCATCTTCTGGCCCCTCTCTACCAGTGACTAGCTTTTTTCAAGCGGAGGTTATTTACGTCAGCTTTTTGCTGCAATGTAAAACGAGGTTATTTACGTTCATTTCTCTAAAGTCACGGGAACCCAAACGCCTCATGGTGTTTCCAGAACGTAAAATCGTGCTACATTTAACACTTTGTAATTCTTATTTCGCAACTTCCGCGCTTTTCCCGTTGATTCCCCATAGAGCTCTCTTAGAATCCTTCTTATAATTACAAAATCAAAACAGCAACGTTAATTTTCTCTCATATGTGTTTGCTTTTATCATTAGAATGTTAGTATTATCATCGTATTACCGTGCTTTTGTTTTATCCTTACGAATCCAATTCTGCAACGTAAATAATCTCTGATTCCTCCGTTTTATTGCTTTCTCGTATGAATTGTGTATACTGTTCGTATAATTTCAATGTAATAGTTCATTTTGGATGTAATATATGCGTAAAGGATGATGACATTTACTGCAAAACAAACTATTATATTGTAAGTGCCCCGTGAGAGCATGGTACAGCAGCTGCGTCCGTTTGGAATCAGATAAGAGGTTATACCCTAGGTTATTTTCATTGAATTTTGGATAGCGCCAGCAACATAACGGCTAATCAAGACTGAGGTTATTTTCGTTCGATTTTTAGTCAATCAGAACTCTTAGCTGTTTCGTAGCAAACGGAGATGATTTACGTCTCATTTTTGAAGCGGGGACTTTACTCCATGGGACATGAAGGTTCATGCCAGGTGTATTGCAAGACGGAGATTATTTTCGTTGCGTTTTTAGCAGCAGGACTTCTTTAACTGCTGTACCTAAAAAGAGGTTATTTTCGTTTGGCTTTGCCAATACTTCTTTCAGCAAAGAACTACATTTAGAATGGTGTGATTCCCATTATCTGTTGTGGTTCAGAACGGCCCTCCCCCACTTGCTTGGGAACACTGTATTGTAGAGCAGAGATTATTTACGTTTCAGTTTGTATCTGCTTATAAGTACGCTGCTACTTGAGCTGCAATTTCTTATGCAATTCAAAGCAGAGGTTCTTTTCGAGTCAAACAGAGGTTCTTTTCGCAAGTTAACCGAAATAAAGTTCTGTTCCCAAAGCAAACAATCTACTCCGAAACACAAAACAAGCTCCCGTGAAGAGCAAAACAAACTCTTTTTACAAGCAAAATAACCTCCGTTTCTTCTATATATAATAAAGAATAAGTAATAAAAGAATAAAATATAAATTGCATCTAAAAAGAAATAAAAGAATCGTAATTCTAATCAATAGAACCTTGACATTATGTGACAATTGTTGTAAACTAAATTATAATGTTCTTAGTGTAACCATTTTTAGGAAGAGCTTTCTTTGATGGTTTGCTGCATATTAAAAGAAAGGCTGAGCAGCCATCTGGCTTGTCTCAAATCGACGATGAAAAAGAAAGACAGCAATGCAAAAGCTAATGATAATGTTGAGTCAGTTGTTGGTGAAGTTATCAGTAATGAGGAAGTTCAAGAACAGATGGCATTGGCTCAACTGCCTGAGGTAAAAGCGCTCAATAAGTCTATCATCACGAAAAGCAATGACTTGATTCAAAAGACAAAATACTCATTGCCACGAAATGAACAAAAGATTTTGCTCATTATGCTATCCAAAATCGACCAGCGAAATGATAGAGATGCATCGAAATACTACACCATCACATTCCAGGAATTTTCAAAGCTCACCGGCGTAGATATCATGCGCAGCGGTTATAAACCGCATCTGCAGCAGATTGTTGAGAACCTGGAAAACCGAACCTTTTGGGTTCCCGATGGGCCGGACCAGTTAAAAACCATTTCCTGGATTAGCAAGGGTTCCCGTGTCAACTTCAAGGATAAAACCATCCAGATGCGTTTTAACCCGGATATCTGGAAAGACATCGCGCAGCTGACAAGCAATTATACATCTTATAGCATCGAGTATCTGCTCACAATGCAAAGCACCTATTCGATGCGCATTTATGAGATTGTATTGTCCTATGATAACGGTTCCAGAGAGTACAACTACACGAACGGTGTGATATTCGAACCCGTGACGGAAGCTGTGCTTCGTAAATTCCCAGACAAACAAAATGAGCTGAAGGGTTACAAATACAAAGTCTTTGACATGGAAGAATTCAAAGGAATGCTTTCTATGCCGTCCAAAGATGAGATACTTCGCAGCAAAAAGAGCAGAAAGACGGAAAGCAGCTCTGAGCCTAAATTCAGCAGAGAAAAAACTGTTTCCGAAAAATACAAGGTCTTTTCTGATTTTGAGAAGAACATCCTTGCACCTGTCAAAGCCGAAATTAACGAGATGACGGACCTCTGGTTTGATTATGAACCGGTTCGGCGCAAAGGTGTGAGAAAGTACGAGTTTCTTTATATTTTCATTAAGTACAAGACAAAGGAAGAAATGAAAAAGGTCCGTGCCTTCCATGAAGAGCGGCAGAATCTTGAAACCGAAGTTGGCCGAAAGCGCAAGTCCCGCCGCGTAGTTAGTCTTGAAGCTCTTGAACAATATAATCTTCCTCTATCTGAAACTGTCATGAGTATGAGCTACCACATGGCACGAAACGAAGTGAAAGCCAAAGCTCAATACCAGGACTACGAAGAAAAGCTGACGCCGGAAGAGCGCAACATCTTTACTGATGTGTTTACCATTGTTGGTAAAATCCTTACCAGCACTCGGAATCCTGAGCATAACAAAGAAGCTTTTGACGCTCTGAACCGTATTATCAAGGATAACAACGGGTTGAAGACTTGGACGTTCGGCATTGCCACGAGGTACAAATCCTTGCTGGAAGCAGACGGTGGAACAAAGACCGCCAACTATTACCGCAAAGTCATCTTCAATGATTTGATTGAAAGCTCGGCAACCACAATCGCGTTGGGTGAACGGGCAATCAATGCTCATGAGAATGGCCTGAACAAGCTGATTGATTTTACTACAGTGTTCGATGAGGACACAAACGAATGAAATAGGGCCCACCATTTGGTGGGCCTTTTTTGTTTGCCAAACATCAGAAATGAATTTACACCAACAGGGATTTAAGTTCTGGAGCAGAGAGAAACTTTCATTAGCAATGTCATGAGATGCCAACCCAGGTCGTACACCAACAGGAACGTGCGTTCCAGACAGGGGATGAATAGTACTCTGTCCACTGCCAAAAGCAGCGGTAACAAGGCTCTAACAATTAAGATTGGATTTATACCAACAGGGATGTGAGTTCTTGACAGCTTGTATAGAATATCAAAAAGAAGCAGTCTCCAAAGTTCGCGTTGACATTTAGCTAAAGCATGTTATAATTGAATTATTGAAATTGTGGGTGTTGACATTTTGTGCGATTTGTATATGCAAGCAGAGCTCGTAATTGGGCCTTACAAGGCAAAAATCACGCTGTCAGGTCAAGCACCACGTTAAGACTAAAATTACAATAACAGGTACTCGAGTAACTCAACTCTTGAGTAATGAGGTGCGTAACATGCCAGCGAAAGTCATCACAGTCGCGATTGAAAAGGGCGGAACAGGGAAGACCGTCACCGCTTCGAACCTAGCATATCTGATGGGGGAAGATGGAAAGAAAGTGCTGTGCATTGACACAGACCCCCAAGGCAATTTGACCAGTGCTCTCAGTGATGGGAAAGGTGAAATCACAGAGGGTCTGTATGAAGGACACGCACTCTATGATATGTTCAGCGGCTTCCGGTATACGAAAACCCGCGATTTCATTGTCCCGACCGAGTATGGTGATAATGTGGATATGATTCCCGGAAGTGCTCAAACGCCGAAAATCAATCAGAGATTAGCTGACTTGTTTGATGATGCGAATATCCTGGCCAAAAGTGGAGCCATGAAACGCATTGATAAGATGTCGGACTTCCTGTTTTATTTCTTGGAGCAGGTGTTGGACGATTATGACTACATAATTATCGATACGCAGCCGACGCGTGACTCATTACTGCTTACCAATGCAATTAGTGCAGCCGATTATATCCTGATTCCCATGATGTGTGATGCAAACTCCCGTGGGTCTGCGTTCAGAACGTTCGCACTGTGCAATGAGCTGTGCAATGCACCGGGGAGCCGAATCAAAGGCGTGGGTGTTCTCCTGACAGCGGTGAATAAAAAGGCGAAAGCTGCAAGGCTGATTCGCACACAGTGTCAGGATGTTTTGGGTCCTGCTTTGTTTGAGCATGAAATCCCGAACAGCATCAGTGTCGGTATGTCTGTTACTAATTATCAGCCAGTGTGTTTCTATGCAGCAAAGCAGCCTGTTTCGATTGCATATCAGCAGGTTTATAAAGAATTGATGAAGCGTTTGGCAAAGCTGGAGGTGAAGTAAAATGGCATTGACAAAGAAGAAGGGGCCTGTAACCACACCCAAGTTGCCTAATATTGAAGCTTTGAAGAAAGTAAATAACAATAACGCCGGTGCATTTTATAACGACTTACTCAATGCAAAGCACAAGATAGAATACGAGAGCCGCGACATATCCCTCTTTAATATCCGAACAAACCCTGATAATGAAATATTCCGTGAAATAGATGACGATGAAGACATTCGGATTCTTGCGGATGACATCAAGCGCAACGGCCTGTTGCATAACCTGGTCATGTTCCCATCCACAGAAGAGGGGAGAGAGGTCTATGTTCTTCTTTCCGGTGAAAGAAGATATCGAGCTCTCAAGCTGCTTGTTGAAGAAGGGGATACCTCCTGGCAGATTGTTCGGAACTGCAATGTCATTACGACAGAGCTTTCCGATAACGAAAAGAAAGTATTGCTTTACAGCGCAAACCTGCAGGTGCGTGGTGGCCTAAATGATGAGGCAGTTCGCAGAAAGGCTGTATCAGATTTTATCGAATGTCTCCAGAAAGAACCCTATAATATGAATAGGGTAGACGCTCTGAAAGCAATCAAGAGCGTGAGTTCTGTAAACCCGAAAACCATCGACAGAGATGCACGGCTCGAAGATAAACTGAAGGGGAGCCTGAAAGAGCTTCTCGACGCAAAATTCCTGAGCCGAAGCGAGTGTGAAAGCTATCTGCGATTCGATGATGAGAAGCAGGAAGAGATTGGTCAAAAGTATCAAGAGCTCAATGCAGTGGATTGTCACGGCGATACCGGGAAAGAAGCAGGGAAGAACCACATCGAAGTGATGCGCGATACGCTTCACGATACGTTCCGGGAATACCTGTTCAGTGCCTTGCAGCAGCGTACCAGAGCAGAGCACGAAGAAACCTATAAGAAATCCATCGAGTGTTTTGACAGTGAATTACAGGAGCTCAAAAAGAAAGCCGAAGAGTTCGGGATTATCAAAGAGTGCAACACCCCGGAAGAAGTAGCAGATTTTGAGTATGATGCCCAAAAGGATGCTACCAAGGACGTTGCCAAGAAGGAGAGGGAAGCGGCAGATATCAGTGTAAGTGCCGTATTAAAAACCACTCCGACAATCATCAAGAAGTTGCAGCGAGTCTATTCAAACAAGAGCTATGAAAAAGCATTGCGCCATGTTTCACAGGAATCGAGAAATTCCGACATTGCAGCACTCGAAGAAGTGATTGAGATGGCTACAAAGCTGAAAGAAAAAATCAAAGCCGTGGATTGATTAAGGGAAACCTAAATGAATAGTGAAAAAAGTACGATTTCAGTGCGGTTCCGTTCAGACTTTGCGGAAATACTCGAAGTTCGGGCGTGGTACGAAGGAAGTCGCTTGGGAACACTGACAAACCGATTGGTTAGAAGTGAACTTCAAAAGGTCAGCAGAGTAGGGGAGAAGTACATCATCTCTAAAGGTTCTGCTGAATACGACGAGCTGGTAGCTACCGGGGGTCTGGATGAATCGTACTATCTCTTACCAGAGATTGATGAAATCATATCCTTCATGCCGACCAACGAAGGTAGACGAGGAACAAAGTTAACGAAAAACAAACAGGTCTCGTTGTACTTGACCGAGGATGAAGTAAGCCAGCTGAATAGAGTTGTTTATACACAGGATATATTCGGAACCTATGACAGCGAAAAGATTCTATCGTATCGTTACGCAATCCATGGGCTGCTCCTAAATACTGAACTTATGAAAAAGCAGATTCACAAGGATTTCTAAACATGCAGCGGATGCACAACCAAGAAAACGCTTGGAATGAGCATTCGCTGTTTGCTTTTTTGTAAGAAATGAATTTACACCAACAGGTATGCGAGTTCTGGATGAATTGTATGGCTTGCGGCAAGTTGCATCGCAGGATGCCTGTAAAGATTCCAAAAGCTAAAAGTCTTCCCTATATTTCGCTAAACGGAGATTTAGCGAAGCTAGAAATCAAATAAAATACAGTTCCCTTTTCGTTGATTTTCAAAACTAAACCATAAAAGCGCAAAACAAAAAGCCCCAACCAGAAAGGTCGGGGCTTTATTGTTATTTAGGCGAAGCTGTAGTTTGCAACAACTCCCATGAGCTCTTCACGAGTCTGCGGGTCAGATGTTGCACCGCTCACAACGGTCCATTCGGCAGCTTTAGCATAATCGCCAATCAGCATACCGGCCTGAACCCAGTTCGCGAGAGAGCGCATCGAGTTTACATTGCCATCTGTAGCGCCACAAGTTTGGCACTTCTTGGCAATTTGGTGAACGCAATCTACCATCGTCTGCAGCGGGACATCATTTCCACAGCCGGTCATACCCTTGATACGTTTGATGATAACCGCATCATCCGGGCATTTCATGTCAACGATGAGATGGTGGCGGTCGATGAACGACTGGTTCAGCGGACGGCAGCCTTCCAGGTCAACATTCAACGTGGAGATGATGATGCAGTCAGGATGCCGATGCAGCATCTCACCTGTCGGCAATACAACGCAGCCAGTTTCATCCAGCAGGCCATTCAAACCGGGCATGACGGACGGACGCGTAATCAGAGAAGGCTCCTGCAGCTCACATACCCAACCATTGCGGATGGCGCGAACCAAAGGACTCTCAACATAACGGAAGCCCTGGCCGCAAGCCTCGGAACAAAGCTTCATCTGCTTGCGGAACAGCTCGGTCATGCACTCTGTTTCGGTAGCGTCTGCTTTGGCAACACCAGTGATAGCTTCATACGCAGTCACGGGGTCCATACTGATATCAGTCGCGGTCGGCAGGTCTTTGAATAGCTCCTCATTGATGCTATCGTCAGAATCAGAAGCATTGACCGGCATCATATCGCCTATCAAGTTGTACATTTCAGTACCGGCATTGCAGGTAATGAAAGTGTAAGGCAGGCCAAGACCGGCTGCAATCGCACGAGCACCAGCAGTCTTGCCGACAGACGGGTCGCCACGCAGCATGATATTAGTCATGGGGCGCTTGGTGTCACGAGTGTTAGCAATCAAATAGCAAGTCGTTTTTACCTCTTCAGGGAGAATGTATCCGTCATCCAGCTGAGGAATCAGGCTCTTCTCTTCATCAGAGAGAATACGGTTGTTGTCCGCAAAATAGCCAACGAAGTCCTTCACGGACTTAAACTTGAACTTGCTGGTTCCGGAGCCTTTTTGGTCACTCAAAAACTGAAAAGTGCCCCAAACCAAATCGGGGGAAAATTTCTTGCTCTTGGCAAGGCTCTGAGTAACACTCTTCAAATTACCGTTGTTAGGATATTTTGCCTTGAGGTCCGTGTCTTGCTCTAACATTGCGTCACACGCAGTACCAGCCAAAGCACAAGCGTACTTGACTTTTTGGGTAGTGTCGGTTTCTGCAACATACTTCTGAAAGATGTCCTCAAAACCGTCAACACGATTTTGAAAATCGCCCCACAGAAGCAGAAAGAAAGGTGCAAGGCCAGTCTTAGATGCGTCTAAAGGATTTCCATTCAAGCCATTAGAAGCATACATCTGCCCAGTGCCTCTATCGTAAGCCAGGCAAAGCGTATTTCCCAAATGGTCAATTTCACATTCCTTGTAGATATTGTTGTCTACCCACTCAGCCATTGTTCGACCATCTTTATTGCAGGAATACGCGCCTACCTTGCGCCCATTCTCAATCATTTCAGCGCGGCACAAAGCCTTCGCGAAATCCGCTGTTATTTTGCCCGGTACGCAGTGTCCATTAGTTTGGTATACCCCGGCCTGCTTTACACTGGCAGCGGTGGGGTCATCAATGAACTTTACGCCGATGCCTAGCTGAACATCATGAAAAATGTCAGGCAGCGCAGGGTCAAGCAAGTCATTGGTCTTGCCGGTCCACCACATATTTTGCATATTCATAGTTTTTTACCTCCGATTAAATTAAAATAGTCGAGACCAGCAAGAATGCCAGTCTCGACTTAAATTAGTGTGTAATCGCCCGTATAGCCTGTTAGCACAGCTCACGGGGCTTAGAATAGATTAGAAGGGCAAATCGTCCTCTTCCTCAACGGCATCAAATTCATCAGCCCCATACTCACCGTAAGTCGGTGCAGAAGGAGCAGGAGCCGAAGCAGGAGTTGCTGCAGGGGCAGGAGTGCTGTTCTGAGCAGTGTCTTTGCCACGACTTGCAAAAGCTGCTTTGTCAGCCCATACGGTGTAGGACGTACGATTTTCACCGTCCTTATTCTTGTAAGAATAGCTGGACAAAGTACCAGCAACCATGATGGGGTCGCCCTTATGGAATTTGCTTGCGATAAACTCCGCAAGTTTTCCGGAGGCAGCGACAGCCACAAAGGAAGGAACATCAACCCACTGCCCATCCTTCTGGTAAGAGCGGTTGCTGACAACCGTAAAGTTTGCAATGTTATATCCGTTCTGAGTAGAACGGGTCGTAGCATCTGCGGCCAGGTTACCCATCAGCATGCCATCAGAAAAGTTGCCATTGACATCATGCTGAATCGTTGCCGCACTCAGATAAGAGTAATATTTCTTCTGCCCATCCTTGTCATAGGAACCAGATTCGAAGCGGCCAGTGACCAGAACAGGAGCGCCTTTGATAAGTTTAGCGCGCAGATTGTCACTGATAAACCTTTTAGGAGCACGAACAGGTAAAAAAGAGCTTTCCTTATTCTGCCCACGGTCTACTGCGACACGGAATCCAACGTATGTGTTGTTGCCAATAGTGAATTCTTCTGCGTCAGCAGTAAGACGGCCAATGATAGTAAAAACATTAACGTTAGTCATGATAATTGTCTCCTTTCAAAAAGACAGTAAATAAATAAAAAAGGCAGGCTTCCCAAACAAATGAGAAGTCTGCCTTACGACAAGATTGTGAATTGTACGAGCACAAATAGCGCCTAGTAGATGGTATCTATCGTACAATATTCATTGTATTGAGTTCGCATATATCGTCAAGCATTTTTGAAGCAAAATCAAGCAATCGTTGCGTGAGCAGTGAGCCAGTCACCTACTTTGTTGTACAGAACCGTCTGGTTCACATATTCTTCGCCATAGTATTTCTGAGCCTGCTGAACACTCAAGGAATCATCACCAAAATAATCGCTTACATCGGCATCGGTGACCTTGATTTTCTCTGCTTCAGCCACAGCCTGGAAAATCAGATACGCCTTTACGCTTTCTTCAATGCGGTCATTGTAGCTGTCGAGCAAGGCATCCTCAGTATCGTAATCGGTGGTTTCCAGGTACTCGTCCATGGTCTTACCCATGTTCTCGGCACTTGCTTCGATTTCCTTGCGGTAAGTATCACGCTGGTCATCAATGAGGTTCTGAGGAATTTCGGAAACAACGGAGTTGTCCATCATATAGTTATAGATAGCAAGACCCAGAGCATCTTTGGTCAAAAGCTCATTGTAATACTGTTTGAAAGTATCCACGGAATTGACCAGAGTGCCATCCTCGGTGTAATACTTGTTATCGCCGAAGCAGTTCACGATAGAGTCATCCGTCAAGGTCAGCTCAGAGACATCCTTGAGTTCGATGCGGAACTGAACATCCTGACCAGCCAGGCTCAGAGTGTTGCCCTCGGAATCCGTGGTGTCGGGGTAACTGTCGGGGAAAGTCACAGTGATATCGAACTTCTCACCGGCAAAGTGCCCTTCAATCTGGCTTTCAAAACCATCCACGTAAGTCCCCTGGCCCAGCACGATTTCAGCGTCCTTTGCAGAACCATTCGGGAATTCATCACCATTGTAGGAGCCGGTATAATCCACAGTTACGCAATCACCTTCCTGCGCTGCACGGTCCACGGTGGTGTGTTCACCGTAAGTCTGCTTAATCTGCAACAAAGCGGAATCCAGAGCGCCGTCTTCCATGTGCAGGTCTTCAGTCTTAAAGGTCATATGGTCATAGTCATCCGGAAGAGTAACAATATTCTTGGCCTTGACACCAGCATAGTGACCGTCCTTTTTTAAACCCGCACTGTAATCAATGTCCAGCGCAGTCTCGACGGTTGCAGATTCTTCAGTGGCAGTAGAAGAACTGTCACTGCCGGACACAGCAGTCGATGCACAGCCAGACATGATGATGGATGCAGCCAGAGCAGTTGCAAGGATAAAAGAAGTTTTACGTTTATTCATTTGGTATTCTCCTATTTTTGAAATGTTATTTTTACTGGACTTGCAGAATGCTGTTCAGCAAATCTTCATTGTTCGTGACGGCCAGGAAATTGCGGTCAGTGCCTTCCACGAGATAGGTCTTGCTGCTGTCGGAGTCAGCATAATCAGAGCGAGCAACTGTAAAACCAGAAAGTGTCTGCTTGGTATCTGTGAACTGAATATCATCAGCGTTGTAGGATGCAGGTGCAAACACGACCTCAGAATCGCCATCTTTGACCAGAACGCGCTCATTCGTCAGACTCAAAGTGCGTCCATCAAAATCGGCAGGCACATTATCAAGCAGCAAGGAAGCACCATCATTGGCAGGTGCGGCACTGCTCAGCAAAGCGGTTACTTCTTCATTTGCTGCATCGTTGATGCTCTCATCGCCGGTAGCACCGTATGTAGCAATCACAACAAGTACTTTACCGTTCCCAATACCTTCAATGCCAGTAATCATATGAGTGGCACCGTCTTCGTGTTCGGTCATTGTGCTTCCGCCCAGATAAGAGCTATCGCTCACCAAGCGGACGAGATAAGTTACTCCACTGCGCTCATACTGCAAAGCCATCCCATCATATCTGATGCTGTCTGCATTATCTACAGCAACAGACACCTTGGACTCACCATCGGCAATCAGGAAAGTCGAGGAACTCAGCGTCCAGGTGTCTCCATCCGAAGTCATAGATACTACAGTAGTCAAGGCTTCCTGATTTTCAAAATTAGTGTCGGTCGTCGCAACATCAGCCGAGATGTTCAGAGTACTTCCAGTAGACGGATAAACGATAGAATCACTCTTACGGCTTTCAGCAATCGTCATGCCCATAACGACCACGGATGCGGCAAGAACTACACAGCTGACACCCAGAATGACATTACCGCCTTTGTGGGACTTAACAGCCACTTTAGGCTTAACAGTTTTTTTCTCGGTATCTTTCGCTTCAGGTTTTTTCTCCGGTTTCTCTTCCGGTTCTTCATCTGCATACGGATTCTTGAATCCACCAAACGAAGGAGAGACAAAAGAGTCGCTGTCATCATCCTGCTGATTGCTTTCGGGTTTAGCGACAGGCTTTTCCTCAGTGGCGGCAGGAGCCGCTTCCATAACGGGTTTCGTTTCAAACTCATCGGAAGGCTTGCTCTGCTGAGAAGAGCCTTTCGGACGGAATTTATGTTCCGGTGTGGGGATAGCCGCTACGTTCTGAACGTTCCCTTTATTCACGGTGTCTGCCTTGTCCTTCTCGGCTTCCGACACGGGAGCAGGAATGGTAGTGGACTTATCGTCCTGGACCTTTTCAACTTTAACGAACTGAGAAAGGTCGAGTTTGGTTTCAGCGGGAGTATCCTCTTCTTTCTTCTTGTTCAGGTCCTCCGCAAAAACCGTGGTCCAGGGCTGATTCGTCCGAGTCACATAGGGCGGTTTCTTCAATTCGCCAGACTTGTTCTGGCTGTTCTTTTCGTTGCTCATTGCTTTTCCTCCTCAAGCCCGGTTGAAGCAGACAATGCGAACATTGTAGGCATCGCTCAGGCAGGTATATACGATAAGGTCCGCAGAACCCCAAACGACCGTTCCGTCATTTTTCTGCAAAGCATCAAAACCAGTCACATCGTTGTGTCCGTCAAAGGCATCCACACAGACGTAGTTGATTTGTTCGCCAGACGGAGTGATGACATATGCGGTCGAGCCGATTGTCACGGATGTCAGGCCAGGTATTTCGTTATCCGCGACGATATTGCTGCCGCCATCCTGCGGTGCTTTTGGGAAAACACATGCGCTGTCTTCACGGTTGCAGGTTTCCTGGTCCGTGTTGTTATAAAGCGCAACGTCTACCCCGGCCGCAGGGATATGCAATCGGCCGCAGAAGTTCGGGTAATCGTTATCGTCGTTATAGTTCGGACCTGCCGGTGTCGCTTCTGCCTGCTGCTCGGCCTTCGCTTCTTCTTCCTTTTCTTTTTCGGAATTCTTTTCTTCCTGGATGTTCTTCAGCTTGTTATTGATTTTCTGAATAGAAGCCTGAACATCAAGAGTCTGACTGACGGGTGTTAATTCCGTGTTCCTAACCTCAGTAGAAAGAAGTTCAAGGCGGCTGGCATCCACATCAAGTGTCGGCTCCAGCAGCGCAGATGACTGAGCCGAAAGAATTGCCTGTGTTGCGAAATCTGCTGCCTGCTTATTTCGCTCAGCATTTCGTTTGACATCCATCAGAGAAAAGATAGATGCGAGCAAAGCAGCAATACCAAGCAGCAGCGCAACGATTTGTTTGAGAGTCTTCATTATTTTGCTTGCCTCTGACTTGCAACCATTTTACGGATAATACGATTGAGCTGGAAAATGGGAGACCGGCTCAACATTTTCCATTATTCGCGATTCGCACATTTCCGCAAGTTTCGAAGCATTCAGGCGAATTTGACACTCAATGAAGTTCCTCAAAGCTGATTTGACCATTGCTCTGCTGGGCCTTTTTGGAAGAGCCTCTGCCACGCTTTCGGAAGCTCTGGTCAAACGGCTGGGCCTTTTTGGGTTCGTCAGAATTCTGCTGCTTTTCATTTGCCGGTTTCTTTTGCGATTTTGCAGGAGCCTCTTTGGATGGCTGCTTCTGTTTAGGTGCCTTTGCCGAATCCTCCTTGGGACTTAATTTTGAAGTGCTCGTCCGCTTATCCGTGATGGGTTTCTTAGGCTTCTTCACTTCTTTTGAAGGTTCGACCTTGCGAGTAATGTTAAAGCCTGCGAGAGCCGCTTCTCTGTCTGCTTTTGGGCGCTGAGCTGGTGCTACCGGTTCAGCTTTTGGTTCAGCTTTTGGTGTCTGAGGAACATCAGGCTTTTGGGGCCGGGGCTGAGTCGGATGGCTCTCAACGGGTTTTGCGGATTCGTGAGGTTCAACTTTAGGCTCGGTCGCTGCTGCTTTGAGAGTGCCGAACGCGTTCGTCTTCTTTGCGGGCATTTCAGGGGCGTTGTCCTGCATAGATGGTTCTTGTTCTAATGTGGGGGCATCAACGATATCAGGTTCAGGAGGGGCAGGGATATCGAAGTCCATCATATCCATATCCGGTTTCTCTTCATGCTCATCCACATCATCGGGAGGATTGAATACGTTAGCATCATCGTCCGCGAACGGGTCCTTTTCATCATCCATGTCAATGCCGCTGGGGTCAAATGACAGACCAGCGCGGGAATCAGAATTTTCGGCGAAGGGGTCCTGCGTATCATCATCATCCACAGGCAAGTCAAAGACCGACTCTTTTTCGGGCTTCGGTTCAGGCTCCGGCTCTGGCTCAAAGATGTCCGCAGAATCAAAAGGCTCAGCGGTATCTGCATTTTGGGGAGTCGATGCTGCTTTAGGGGCGGGAGGAACGATAGGCTCAGATTCATCTGCCAGAACGTCAAGGATTTCGGAAGGCTCCGGATTGATTTCGGTGTGGATATTCACCTTGACATTTACAGGTTCTTTGTCGTCGATTGGAGTGGCTGTCTCGACCGTTCCAGGACTCTTGGGCGGTTCTTTTCGAGATGTTTCAGCATGTGCTTCTTGATGCTGCTCATAGTCTCTATCCGACTTGCCTTTGTCCTGATATTTTTCAGAAATCCCTTCAAGGATAATAGACGCCTGAGATGCGACAACATCAGAATCCGAGTTCTTCCCTTTTACCTGTTTTGGACGCTTAATGAATTCACAGGAATCAAACCAAAGCTCGTCATCTAATAGCGGAATGTTCAGATAAATCAGCAAAGAGGCAGATACTATCGTGATTACCGATACCCACCACGTCAATGGATACAGGATAAGAGAAAAGCCATAGAGCACGAAAGCAATATTGCGAGCTGTGCGGCAATTTGTTTTGAGCGTTTCTTCTTTCGCGCCGTCAAATTCCGGGTATGAATCGTTCTTGCCGGGTTCATGATAAATAATGTAGCAGTGCTTGCCGTTGATTTTGTATTGAAGCAGAGTTACGACCATGGGCTCGTTTCCGCACGCTATTAAGGCTTCCTTGAATTTCTTTACCTCGTGGCGATTCAGCCGCAAAGCAACATAATCCTTGCAACCAGGAACTTCTAATTTAAGAGCCGTGTTGCCGGTATCCGTCACAACGATTTCAAGTGCCGTTGCTTCCAACAATTTACTGCGTCTTTTATAGGTTTTACCCATAACCACGATTTCCGTCAGAGTTCTTGTATCCTTGGTTACCCTGCATGAGAACAGGCAGCATACGAAGCATAAAAGAACAATCATCGGAAAGTTCATTCCGTATCACTGTCCTTCTTGTGGTTTCTGTTATCTAACACAATCAGCCTGGGTTTATTGGCAACGTTCTGGAAGTTTACTTTCTTCACGCTTGCGCCAACTTCTTGCGTTGCGGTCTGCTCTTGAACCGGTTCCTGTGCCTTTTTTGCGGTCGAGGAAGCCGGAAAGCACTGCTCGATACTGACGAGCGTTTCGTTGTTCATTCCCTTATCGTCTTCAAGGCAAAACAGCATGTTGTAGGTTCCACCAATATGGTAGTCACGGTCCTTTTGCTTTACGGTGAGGAAGATGTCGTGGGAAGCTGTGTCTCGAAGCGGATTCCCCTCTTCATCTACCGGGACAAACCGCCAAGTCTCTTTAATGCCGGTCATGTCACGCTGCTGGTCAGCCGAGACAGCCAAAGCCTTTACCGTGACATATTTCCCGTCTTTCGCCCTCTGTACAACTCCCAGATATTCCACGACAAAATACCCGGCCACGAAAAGTCCAGCAGCAATGAGCACAATCCTTCGTGTATACAGAGCAAAGATAAGGCCAAGAGCTGCACTGCCAGCAGCACAGAGAGCGTATTTGATTTTCTGCGAGTTAATCATTCTGTTCATTTTCTATTTAAGCGAGAAAGCCCAACCGACGCAAAATCGGCTGGGCTTTTTACTGCTGCATTCTTTACTTGTTGGCAAGAAGCGGCATCAGCCCCGCTTATCCTCCTTTTTGAAGTTGATTTGTGTAAGCTGATACCGATTCACTGAGCATTCTGAGTCAGCGGATAGCCGCCGGAATCCAGAAGTGCAGTCAGAGTGCCATCGGTGAGATTTGCGGTAGACAGAGGAACATTATATTCTCTACCATCTGCGGTCTTAACGCTGGCGTAGAATTCAATGGTGACATCGCCGCTCATGTCGATATCGCCGAGAGCCTTCGTTGCAGTGTCGGTATTACCCGATGCAGGCTGATTAACAGTGGGCTGAGGCGTAACGACATCATCACTATTGGAATTTTCAGATACGGGAGGTACGCCAACCTGATGTCCAGTCACAGCGGTCAGAACCCCATTCATGCCATCATAGATGGATGGAACAAAAGCATAACCAGCCACGCCGCCAACGATGACGATTGCCAGAATCGCTGCAATGACCTTATTGTTCTTCTTCCGCGTAGGCTGAGCCGGTTTCGCAGGAGCCTGAACCGGGGCCTGTGCCGCGTGATGAACGCTGCTTGCAGGCTTCTCTTTCTTACCCTTGCCAAGCCCAAACTTCTTCTTAGGAAGCTCTGCCGCCGTTTCCTGCCGCATCAGCTCCTGAGCAATCATCGTCTGGCGAGTAGCCGTCATCTGGTCCGGAAGGTTATCGGGGTCAGGAATATAGGGAACAGATGTGGTTGGTTGGGAAGACTGCTGAACGGTGTCCGCTACAGGTGCTTGATACCCGGCCGACTGTGCATTCTGTACGTTCTGAGCAGGCACACCATACTGCATTGTGGTCTGCGGAGCCTGAACAGTGGGCTGAACTGCAGGTTGAATGACGGGCTGAGACTGAACGCGGGTAATATGGGGCTGAGACGCGGCAGGCTGCTGTACAGGGGCCTGAGCCGGAGCTTCTGCCGCGCGTTTCTTTGCGAGCAGTGCATCAACTACTTCCTGCTTGACCTTTCGAATCGTACCGTCCGGCATAACGCAGGTGCGGTCTGCGTAGACATTGGCCGGAACTTTCTGGCCGTTAATGGTAACATGGACAACGCCAATAGGCTCGCCCAGAATCGGATTCGATTCCATGGAAAAAATCTCCTTTCAATAGTTGTGGGGTTATGTATTAACGCGAAACATTTGAGCAATCGTGTCAGCAAACCAGTGCAGCAAAACATTTGCAATATCTGCAACATATGGAATCAAAAAGCCACGTTTAAGAGTCCCAGACATGCAGCATAGGACAAAAGCTAAGCAAGCCAAAAGAAGAATTGCCCAAATCAAAATAAAGATGTACTTGCCGAATCGGCCAAGGAATATCCAGCCGCCGCCCGAATCAGATTTCCTGTTATTGCATTCAGGGCAAGAAGCCGTTAGATTTCGGATATTGTTGATGTCATCGTTCGGAACAAGGATTCGGTACGCCCGATGCTCGTTAGCCAGATTGATGGAAATGATATGGTCAACCTGCATCGAATTGCGCGTCATAATGCGTCCACAATACGGGCACATGTAGAACTTTCCAAAAGTTCCGGGGTGATTCAAGACATACCGGTATCGGTAATCCTCAGACCGTTTATACTTTTTCCGGTGATTAGCCATGGCAGGCAGCCGAATGGACCCAAGGATGCTCCGGCGGAACACGGCGCTTCGGGAACCCTTCCGGCAGATGGTCCGGGAACTTGGTGCCGTCAGAATTCGTGCCACCGTTGAGCTTTTCCCATTCGTGTTCCCATGCAGAGAATTCCAGGCCGTGAGACATTTCCCACAAGGACAGTTCCCCGTAAGAGATACCACCCATTTCAGAGAGCTTCGCTCTCATAGCCAATTCCTGTGCGCTCGTAACAGTTTTATTAGATGCTTTCATTTTTTCCTCCTCGCGCTTTGCCTGTTCTCTTCTCATTTTGGCTTCCGCATTGCTGCGATGTGCTGCATTGCGCCGGTTCTGAGCGTAGCACGCAGAGCAAAATTGACGGTTCCCCAGGCTGAAAATCGGTGTACCGCAGATGCGGCAGTGTGTAAGATAACCATTGTTGCTTGCCATTTTCGCTAACCTCCTGCCATTAGTCGAAATTACAGTCTCGATTTTACGTGTGTTTTATCGACCCCATATCCCTGATGATGGGACACGAGGTTAATACATACTTATGGGTTATTTACCAAACCAAGCTGAAATTCGATTAGTCGAAACTCCAGTCTCGATTTTGGGTAACAGAAAACTAATCCTTGCTAAGCAAAGATAGCAAAGACTCAATATCGCATCCCCACAAAAGAGCAGAGAGTGCGGTATATGCGCGATGTTTCTTTTCGCAAAAGTAAGAGCTGTTGATTCCTACTTGTTTGGCGAGAGTTGCTTCATCGGTTCCGTTCGGGCCATACTTCTCATTGACGACGAGCATCAGCACATCGTAGAGTTTCGAGTCACCGTCCGGGAACTGTTTCAGCAGCTCGATTGCGCCGCCAATCAGCTTTGCATACTGCAAAAGAATCTGTGCCTGAGCATAGCGTGCATCTGATTTATGGTCAGATGCATCCAACTGATTGCCAGCAGTTGCAATCAAGCGCAGGGTACTGTTTCCGTCAACGCTTGACGGATGCGTGATACGGGAATATTCACGAAGCAGTACCTCTGTGTTGTGATAGAGATAAGCAGCTTCAGCGCCCTGGACAACTCCCTCATTGGGAGCCAACTGGAGAATCAGTTCCTTGATGGCTTCGCCGCCGACTTTCGTAATATCTTCGATGATTCCATCAAAGTTATTCCGAATCATAACGGCAGATACCGGGTCGCTGTCCAAAATAGAGCCACGAAGCATTGCCATTGCCAGTGAAATGCGGGCTGGCTTGCAAGGCTGAGCACTCCGGAATACCGCCCGATTCATCGCATCATCAACTGCATCCACCAGCTGTTGGCATCTCGCAAAGAAAAGTTTACGCATTTCCAGATGTAAACGAGGCTTTACGTAACCTGTGCTGTTTTCCAACAGTGACTGAATCTCCGAGATGTTACGGACTGAACCATCCGTATCCATATCATGGAGCTGTTCAATCATAGCATCGATATCTCGTGCTTTGAGAATCCAGTTCAATGCCGGATAGCACATCAAGGCAATGACAACGAATTTTTCGTCGGTTCCTTTTTGCGCCATCCGGTTCGCGCATCGGGCAAACACCCTATTGCGGTTCGTGCCGTTGTTGTAGGCAATAAAAGTTCGATTGATGTTCACAACAATTCCCTCCGAGGACAGGATGGAACTCAAGAAAGCTTTCAGTTCAGCATCCGAATCCACAACCAGATTATTTTCCAGTGCCATCATTCATTTTCCCCCTCTCCCCTGTTTTCCTCAAAATATTCAAAAGTTCAGCTCTCGCGTCGCTTTTGATGGTTTCACCAAGCATTGTATTTTCAGACATGTGCAAATCATAATGATTTTCTTTGCAAAGATTGAAGATTTTCTGGCACGCTCGGAAACTATGTACTGGTAAATCGGACCCAAACCGAATATTTCGTTCAAAATTCTCATAATTCTCAATGCTTCTTGCACAGGAAGTATAGACAAAAACAGAAGCTCCGTCTTCAAATTTTAGGTTCTCGCTGACCGTTCCATCAAGAATGTCGTACAGTTCTTTCAAGAAGCCGTCGCCCATTGCCTTGTTATTCGCACCGTTCTGAATACGATGGTGAATCACGATGTCGCCGGTGATGGGTACTTCACTTCTTGTGATGCTTGTCGTTTCGTTTGGAATCCTTGCCTGTTCAATGTACACAACGATAAGTCTTTTGTTCGATACCATAAAAGCACTTCCTTGATACAGTGATTGTTATTGATTCTTGTATTCAGTTGATATTCTTGTTTTTGGTTGAAATTCCAGTCTCAATTTGGAGTATAGTCGTTCGCAAACAATCGTGAACCACTATCTCAAATGATATCCAATTCGCACAAACGCGCAAGAATGCTTTTCAATGAATGAGACACCATATCTTGTATCATGTTTGCATTATAACACAATATATAGTCGTTTGCAAGAGCAAATTGCATATATGACCACAATATATAGTGTGTGCCAAAATTTTGAGCACACTATATGTATAATTTGCTATCTAGCAAAATTCAAAACATTGCAATATGATGGGCAGCGGTCGCAAAACTGTTGATACTATTGAATTAAATTGCGTTTCATACAACTTTGTGATATACTGTATATAGGGGTATGCTCCCATGAAATACTGTCAGGAGGTGCATGAGTTTGACAAATCAAGATATAGACATTTCCATGGATAACGTTGTTCAATACGCAAATCAAATTCGGATGCCGCTTGATTCGTGGAACAAAGAAACTCAGAAACAGATATTGTCTGTAATGGAAGCTCAGAGAATAGCGTCAGGGCTAAATGTTACGACATTCTACAACACGCTTCTAGGCTCTACATGCTCTTATAAAACCATCCAGCACATTCGGGAAGGCACAAAGCAGATGCCGCTCGAGTTGGTGTTGGCGTTCTGCTATGTTTTCCACTACGACATTTCAGAACTCATCAACATTCAGAGTGAAAAAAACAGAGCAGAGAGATTCGCCGATTACATGCAAATTGGTGCATCCATCGAAGCTCTCGGCCCACATATCATTTATAACGCTGCCGCAGATATCGCCAATCTTAATCAAGAAGGCCCTTCCTCTGCTATGGTAAGACGCCGCTGCTCGCAAGTTCTCACCGCTTTTGCGCAGAATCTTCAGAACGAGGAAAAAGCCAAAGAAGAGCAAAGCAAGTAATTCGACAAACAAAAAGAGCCCCGTACAATCCAGTTTATCTGGTGTACGAGGCTCTTTATTTTTAATAGAAAGCGTCCGCCATAGATAGCAGCACATCCATATTTCCATCGGAAGCCGCCGGTCTATCCGGTTCTGGCATCTGCTTGCCCATGGGACGTTCAAGAGGCTTTGGCTGTCTTGGCAATGGAGAAGGCACGGATTTATGTGCCTTAGAAGGTTTCCTTGCCACAACGTCTTGGACCAAAACTTGCGGTTCGGGAGTCTGAACTGCAGAACCAGAAAGCTGATACTTGCGTAATGCAGTTTCAACAGCTTCTTCTATCACATTTCGGAGTTCTGTTGAGGAAGGACGTTGTTCGAGGCTGACGCTCTCAGGAACACTTTGAAGAGAGTTCAAAAGCGCATCTACGATAGTCGGTGTCCGCTTTCCATATCCTGCGTTTTTCAGAATATCGTAAGCCGCCTTCTGTTTCGGGTCTGTGAGGTCAAAAGAAACCGGAAGTCTCACCTGATTACCCTTGTCTTGTTTCGATGATGCCAAGGTGTATCACCCCGCAATCAACGATTTTCGGCAGCCAACCTGCTTTCTGCCATCATTTTATAGCCAATCGCGTTGGCGCGAGGGTCGTCGATGAAGAGATAATCATCACGACCGAGTTCGCTCTCAATGACGGGACGCATCAAGATAGAGCCGCCGCCGATGAACACGGGATAAGATAGCGTCAAGTCAACGCCTTTCTCTTTCAGGGACCGAATCAGAGTGTGGGCATAGTTCTGAGCGGTCGTGTGAACCACATCATTGAGTTCTTTGCCGGGATTGTAACCGCAGCGCAGAATGTTGTCGATGGTATAGTCGTCCACATCCAGCTGAAAGCGATTGCGAACCGCACGTTGAACCTCATCGTACATCTTGATAACGCCGTTGTTGAAGCTCTCACAGAAAGCCATATCAACCTGACCACCACGGCTGAACTTCACAACGTCGGTGGTATAACCGCCAATATCAATGATATAGGTATAGGCTTCCGGGCGAGCCATGATTTTGGACATGTAAGGTGCAATCGCGGCAACGCCCTGCGGGAAGACCATGACACGAACGATGCGAACCTCAAAATCCACATTGTTGTAGGTAAACACCACACGGCGACCATCACGGCCAAAGTACTTATCGTACTCAGAGGCAAGGTCATGGATGTGAGTCGGAGGAAGGCCCATCGCAAGACACACATCCTGCTTGACCTGCTTCTGGCCAGGGCGTACATACCCCATCGCCATCATCTCTTTGGCAATCGCAATGAGAGTCAGAACGTAATAGGACCAGTCCGTCGTTTTATTGTACATATAAGGGATACGAGACTGAGTAAGGGTATAATAGTTGCCGTCAAAGAGAAGCGTATCGGACTTTACTGCCGGAGGAATTGCACCATGGCAGATAAGACCTGAATTGAAAGGCTCAGTATGCGGCGTCTTGATGTTCTTGTTGCCGGTATCAACGGCAATGACCAACGGATTCATAATTCCTTTTCCTCCTTATCACACAACATCACGATATGCCAGGTAACGAGCCGTTGCAAGTGCAAGCTGTGCATACTCGCTGTGGATATCCCGGTTTGTATCAAACTCAATGCCGATATTGGTCATAGCCTTCCAGGACATCTCGATGTATTTGCGGCAAATCTCGGACTTGCCGTTAATAAGACGGCGAGCGTTCTCTTTCATCGCCTTGGAAAGTTCCGGCTCCGTATAGACGGTCACAGCATGGATATCATGCTCTTCCAGAATCCGGAACATCTCGATAGCGCCGCGCAGTGCATATTCCACTTCATCGCCTGCATCGCCGCTATAAGAGCTCTGAATCAGATTTTTGCCAGTATCAATGCACAGACCAAACGCGCCGTACTGATTGTTCTTGTCGAACCGTGCATAGAGGAAAGCATTGGCTTCCTCATCGCCCACAGGCTTGATGTCACTGGAAGAGTTTTCTTCCTCACCGAAATGAGGAGCGCTCATGCCACTCGGCCACTCGTCCGCTTCATCTTCTTGAACCGATTCTTTCTGCGCCCCGTCATTATCCGACATGGTATCCGGCATAACAAACTGTTCGTTCGGAATCTCTGAAGAGAAAGAATCCGAAACAGCAGGGGCTTCAGGCTCGTTCTGAGAGAAGCTCAAAGAGGTTTCAATCGGCTCATCATCCCCCTTGACAGGCTCTGCAGCGTCGCTTTCGATATCGCTCAGGTCAATTTCAATCCCATCGTTCTCGGGCTGAGAAACGCTCTGAGCGGCATTTGCGTCAGGGCTCTTTGCACCGTCCAGAATGTGCTGGAATACGAGGGTGTCATCTTCCTGCTCATTGTCCAGGGAAGGAACGTCGGCAGGCGTAGGCTGCGGTGCCGATGCAGGCTGTGCAGGTGCAGCAGGTTGCGCAGAGGGCTTGGCGGCAGCTGTCGGATTCTGGTCCTGGGTTTTGCTGCTGCGGCGGAACAGAGTGTTGATAAACGGATTCCCGTCCGTAATCTCATCCATCTCCTGTTCCTTAGTTCCCTTCTTTTCCTTTTTCGGTTTAGCAGGCTGCTGCACAGCGCCGGGGTTCCCTTTCGGAATCATAACCTCCGGCTCGTAGTCGTCATCGTACACGCGGTACTTCTCGACAGCGGATTCCTCTACCTTCTTTTTCTGGCGTTCCTTTTCAGCTTCCTCTGCGGCTTTTTCATGTTCACGGTTTGCTTCATTTGCGCGGTTTGCTTTCGATTCATCCAGCCGAGCAAACAAGCTGTTCAAACTGCGGTTCTCAGACATAATTCATAATCCTCCTTCTCAAACATTCGGGGCTTGAGTATTAGCTTCAGCACTGGGCCCAACTTTGGGCTCAGCACCAGGCATTGCATTATTGGACATTGTCTCACTGCTCACGACGCTGGCACATACCGGAACGGTCTTGTCAAGATTGACAGCCTGCTTCAGGCAAGTCGGCCAAACGCAGTAGTCCTTCGCGTCACAGCGCCACGGGCAGCTCCGTTCGGCACATACGGCGCGGACCGTTTTCTTTTGAGCAGCCACCGTAAATGCACCACCAGGCGTTGCACGAATCTCAGAGCGTCGCCGGTCAATCAACTTATCGATGCCACGCTGTACAGCTTCCGGAGTAGTATTCAGCGCAGCGGCAATGTCTTCAACCGAGCGGCCTGCCTTATCCAGTGAATCAATCTGGCCGAGCAAAACTTTCGTCATCTTGGGATGTGTACGAAGCGGTTTATTAGATTCCATCAATAAAAGCCTCCTGATGTTTCAACGTGCCAGGCGCTTGAGGCGCTTGTAGTAATAAAACTTTTCTTTCCAGGGCATGTTCTGTGCCTTGAGTGGGGACTGAGCGAATTTGAGGGCTTTCAGCATTGCTTTCATCTCTGCGTCCTCATTGGCGCAGAACAAGCCGATGGTTTCGGGCAAAGCAAGGCTCACAGCAAAGTCCAGCATACCGGTAGCAATCCCGCGCCGTTTATAGGCGTTCTCGACTTTGATAGAGTCGATATAAAGATGTGTCGTAATAGGCAGGACCATTGCAACGCTGTCTTTCGGGTCTTTGTCGCACAACATCTGGCGTTCAGCATTTCGGGCACAGAGATAGTTGATGGCAAGCTGCTTGTCAGGAAGCGGAGAAGTGGAAGTGGGCCAGATATCTGCCATCGTTCCCTGTTTGGTCGGAACCTGAAAGATATCTGCCATCATCACAGCAACCTGAGTCGTCCCATCATAGACCTTAAAGGTGACGGCAGTATCGGAAAGAAGATTCTGTTCACCGAGTTTCGTGCCCCAGTCCTGATACAGAGCACTACTGCAATCTGCAACAACCACAAGCTGGTTCAGGTCCTTATCCACAATCGTGATTTTCTTTTTCATGGTTTCTATCTCCTTTCCCTATTCATTCACAGCAGAACTTGCGCTTCGAGCCGGTGAACACAACAACCATGGACGGCCGCATACCACCAGCAGGGTTCTTTGTTCCGTTCTGACCATACTTTGCATAGGACGGCAGCAGGCGGTTGGTGAACTTGACTCGTTCCGGCAGAAAATGAACCCGAACGCCAGGCTGGAGATAGATGTGTTCCTGAAACCAGGCAGCATCAGTCGATACCGGCAGCAGCATGACAACGGTCGTGTTCTTCTTCTTGCCCTCAGCAGCACCCTTCGCAACCCACAGGCGCAGATTTCGTGTCCCGCTCGGAGGGCAGCAATACACGACATTGCCGCGCCAATCCTGTGCAAGACCATCTTCCTTCTTGGTAAAGAACTTCTGGCACTTGGCATTTTCGGGGCGGGCACAGGCATCCAAAGTGAAATGATAAACGCGGTCAAGTTCCTGGAACAGTTCATCCGGGGTTTCCCATTCACCCGCAATGGCACTGCTCACGCTGCTGTTGACGCTTTTGGTGGATTTCATAAAAACCTCCTTGTTATTTTGAAAAGGTACATTGTAATTTGTTCTTGTGACACCGTTTTTTGGATGCTCTCGAAAAGACACATTTGCTTTCCAAAAACAAGACAAAAAAAGAAAAGGCAGTCACTTTTTTCAGCGATTAACGTGCTTTTTTGCCCTATGTTTTCATTATCTTTGATTCGCACATTTCCGCAACAATATTTTTCTAAAATTAAAAAATGCCCCAGGTTTTTTCGTCCCAGGGCACTGAAAGAAACTATGTTTTATTTTTTAGACGGTTCGTACCAGCTTACATTTTCGCCAAAGCAGTAAAGGCTGATACTAACATTGAACGCTGCATTGTCCTTGCCTACAAGATAAACCTTGTAGTTACCGACAGGAAGAACCAGGTCACTGTATGCGTCATCGATGTACTCAGCAACAATCTGTTTGTTGTCAGTGTGGACGAGCAGAATCTTGAATTTGCCGCTTGTCGTATCAGCAGTCGTATAGCAGTCAACGAGGGTGGACTCATTCTTGACATCAATATCAAACGCTTCAACGGCTCCCACAAGCTTATCAGCGCTTGCCGTGAAATCAAAAGACCCGTCGCCCATCACATAGCCACCTTGATACCCGGTCGCAGAGTATGCCGTCCTTCCGGCCGCAATCTGCTGCGTATCATCATACAGAGAAGCCTTATCCACACATCCAGTCAGAACCATCATGGTGCAGATAGCTGCAAGGAGCAGTGCTGCGAACTTCTTGATATGTCTCATCATTCATTACCTCCCACGCTATCCTGGCTGGAATCGGCGTTGTCAGTGGCTTCTGCGGGCTGATTTTCAGTGTTTTCGTTGGTGCTTTCGGTATCCTCAGATGCGCCAAAAGTCAGCGTCATGTGTGCGGTTTTCGGTACAACATTTACCGTCATTGTTGTCTCAAGGCCGCTGCTGTTCGTAACCTTGACCTTGCTGGTGCCGACCAAAATGCCCGTCACTTCACCCTTAACGTTGACGGCACAAACCGAATTGTCGGTGTTCTCAAACTCATACAGGCTGTTATCGTTATCCGTATCAGGGTCAGGAACATCAGTATAGACATGAATCGTCTTAGTCTCTCCGATTTCGACTTCCAGGTTGTCGGCATAGAGCTCTTTCGGAGCCTGCTTGACCTTGAGTTTCACAGTCTTGGACACACCATTATCTGCCGTGATAGTGACCGTGGTGGTTCCGGCTTTCAGAGGAACAATCTTATTGTTCTCCACTCGGGCAATCGATTCATCCCCCACACTTACCGTAACTTCACCCACATCAGCCGTTTCGGGAATTGTGGTGTATTCGGGATTCACTAAATTGTTATCAGTAGTAGTGATAATATCATCCATCTCAAAGCCTTCAAGCGGAGATACGACAGTCACTTCCGCGCTGCAGTTCAGCTTGTTATCCCGGCTATAGATATTGATTTCCGTTCTGCCGGACGAGTTGGCCGTCAAGCGCAGCGTGTCATCCAAAGATGCAACGCTCGGCGCAAAGCTCTCAAATGTCATTCCTCGATGTTCGAGAAGCTGCGTGAGCTGGTCTCCCGTCACCTCAGTGCCATTTTTAAGAGTTCCGGTCAGTTCAATTGCGGTGCTTTCACCGAGCTTCAAATCTATCGTTTCCGGCATCGAAATCGATACCAGCCGATGCTCACCGCATCCAGCCATCAGCAGCGCAGCGACCACCGCAACGCAGCCGATTGTGACAATCTGTTTTAATCGTTTCACGATAATGCAGTCCTTTCGTTGTAATTGGTGTTATTCAAATTGGTACTTTTCATGCTTACAAGCTTTATTGTCCGCGAATCGCACGAATTCGCAACGGTTGATTTTAGCGGAGATTCTTTCAGAAGTTATGCGCAAAAAAAATCAGCCACTCCGGAATTGGAGTAGTTGCTATCTGGTTAGAACCGAAAACAAAAAGAGAGGGCAGCCGATTTCTCGACTGCCCTCAAGTGTTGTACAGAAGCGACCATCAGGTCACACTGGAAAGGTTATTTTGCGTCTTTCAGCCACGGCTGGGACTGCACTTTCTCGAAGTCCGCATCGTTCGGCATCACGCCACCGTACGGAGCAATCGTGTAGGTCACTTTCGTGACCGGAGTGCAGACACCGGATTCATTCACATTACCGGTTGCAATGTAGACTGCCATAGGCACCTGCATTGCGCGGCCAGTGATGTTGTTGTTGATGAAATCGCCGGTAGCTTTCGGAATGACCCAAGCCGTATCGCTATGGTCAATTGCGTTATCACCCTGAGTCAGGACGGTATCGCGCAGACGCATGTACAGCTCGCCACGGCGCAGACGGTTCTTTGTCATGTCGTATACCGAGTTGCCATACTCGCCGTCAGGGTAGTACTCCATGCCAGGCACATCACGCATCAGCCAAGGACCATTGGCCTTGATATTCTTGATTTGGATAGCCACAGTAGAGTAGTTCGTGATGCGGTAGTTGGTAGGCTCTTTGACCTCACCACTTGTGGTGTTGCCATACATACAGACGTACAGAGGAACCGTAGCCTTCAGCAGAGCCGGATGCACATACAGGCCGCCATCATGGATAATCAGCTCGTAGTTGCGGACCGTTTCACCATTCGGGTTAACGACCGTATGAACATCCAATGCAGGGCCACTCTTGGTGTCGGTGTTGATAGTTACCAGATACGGAGCCAGAAGCTTGTGGTTGTAATGGCAGAAATCGCAGGTCTTATCCTCGTAGTTCCACTCAAAATCATCATCGGTGCTCGTACCATCTGCGTACAGAGGCAGGGAGCTGATGGTGCAATCGGTCACAAACGGGATATTGGTCTTGCTTTCCTTGACATTTTCCTGCTTACGATAATCGTAGGCATCCACAAATTCTTGAGTCAGGTTGGAGGGATTACCGCCCGCAACGTACAAGACGCTGCTGACTGTATCTTTCGCCTTGAGCTTTGCATCCAGAATCGGAGTAGCGTCAACGTCGCTCACGACATCAATCAGATTTGCATCATCATCTTCCATCTGAATGTTCACATGGAAGTTCGGGTTCTCGTTGTAGATAATCTTATCGCTGTCAAGAACCGTCACATGCAGCGGACGCGGGTCAACGACAAAGCGGCCATTCAGAACCATGACAATATAGTTCTTCAGGACGGGGTAATTGGCTTCAGTCAAGCCGACATAAGTTAACGGATAAGTGCCAACAGGAGTCGATTCATCGGGAACCAGGTCTTCATGACCATTTACCAGAGTCTTGAAATAAGACTTCTTGTAGCTCTGGTCCAAAGTCAAGGTATCACCCTGCACCAGACCATCCAGTTCCAGCCAACAGCCTGCAGAAGCTGCAGTGCCGTAGCCGTAAGCCTTCTTGTCATGCCAGGGCTTCTCCCCTACGCCGTCACCATACAATCCACGCCAACTTGCAACCTGTGCGGTCAGGTTCGCGCGAGCGATAGCGCCGGAATACTTCTCCTTTGTGATACGGTAGTTCTTGGCATCCTTACCAGTTAAGGTCGGATGTGCGTCAGCCGTAATCGGATTTTCATCCAATTCATAAGGCCAGTTGGAGCTTACGGTGCCATCAGCATTCAGCTTCTGGCCAGCATCCTTGGTCTTATAGTTGCCGGGAAGGGTTTCTTCCTTAATCTTAACGTCATCACCTTCAAGCACGCCATCAATCAGGATATCCTTAATGGTGGCTTTGGTCGTGCCGTCATAGTGTTTGACGTTGCGAGGATAGGTCGGGTCTTCCAGATAAATACTGTGAACGTACAAATCCAGAGGAGTGATAGAGCCAGACAAGTCTTCCTTCTCAATGTAGTAGTTGCCTGCGCTGTTGCCAACGAGAGAGAGTTCACTGGTTCGGATGACGACGTAGGGACCGCCAGCATCGCTGACATTCTTGCCATCAACCGTGTAGTTACCAGTCACCGTAGTGGTGCTCAGCTTCACAGTGTTCTCGTCCTTCGCAATCAAGCCGCCAGAAGCAATATGAACATTTTCCAGAGTTGCCTTGCTGGTGCGGTCGTAGGGTTTATCGCCAGTACCGATAATCGTCAATCCGCGAGGATAGATATCGAACTTGACGGTATCACCAATGCCGCTCGGGCTGCTGCCATCATACGTATGACCGGGGTTCGTGTTCTCGTAGCGATATGTGATGATGTAACCCGACACCGTACATTTTGCTGTTGCGGTATAGGAACCGCAATCGGAGCGCGGATACTGGTTCTTGTCCGTAGACGCATCGCTTGGAGCCTTCGTCAATGTACCTTTACGGTTAGCATAGACGATAGTGGTGTTCTTCACGATATTGTCCATATCGGTAGAAGACAGGTTGCCGGAAACGCTGATGGAAGCTTCATCGGGGTTGCCATCATACAGCTTATTGGCTGCAGTGATAGTAATGGTTACATGCTGTTTCTCAATACCGGAATCGGGGTCGGTATCTTCGTATGCGGTATCGAAAGCATTCTTGCCGTTACGAGAGAAACGAGAAACAGAGGATTTGACCAGCTCAATGCTGGAATTACCAGCCTGTTCAGAACCGGAGCCGCCGCCATCATTGCTGATGTTGACTTCCAAGACCTGAACCTTGTGTCCGCCTGCATCAGTCAGAGTAGTACCAACGCCTGCAGCCCAGCTCAAACCGCCATTGCCGTCGCGCTTACAGCTGCCCCAGCCATCTGCATTGGCGAGCTTAGAGGACTCGTTAGCGTAGCCGCCGTACCAGCCGCCGCCGCCACCGCCAGGGCCTTCAACACCAACCTCAGAAGAACCATCGGTAATACCACCGAGGAACATAGAGAAGTCGCCGCCAGACATACCTTGGCCAAACGGACCACCGCCGCCAAGCTGGCCGCCCCAGACATGCAGGACGCCGTTATTGTCGGAGCCACCTGTAGCATCACAAGCACCGTGCTGGTTTGCACCGCCACCGCCTGCAACAGCCAGAACATACTTCTTAGCATTATTCTCATCACCGTACTCGGCCAAACGACCTGTGCCGATGATGCCGACAGCCACGGTAGTAGCACCGCCGCCAGAAGCGCCCTTCAAGCTCCAGTGAGTGTAGCGCTCCTGCATCATGATACCGCCGTTACCGCCGCCGTTATAGCCGCCCTGAACGACGACTTTAGCGTTGGCATCGGGGCTCGATGCGCCGTTGACGTAGTGTGTCGGGTCATGAGAACCAGCACCGCCGTTGACGAAATAGAGCGTCGCGCCCTTTTCCGCCTTGACGCGAATCGTGGTCTTGCCGCCAAGCGAAGTGCGTTCGGGAGACAGACCAAACTGGTTATCGACGCCGCCGCCTGCACCGTTCAGAGTGATGATATACTCACCGGTATACGGAGCAGTGTACATAGAATAGGGTTTCGAAGTGCTGTTGGGTTCGGAGTAGACCTGAGAAGAGGATGCACCGCTGTTCTGTTCATCAATGTAGAAATACACCTGGTCCATGTTGGCCTTTGTGGTCGGAGCATCATAGCAGATGTAGTAGATAGCATTGCGCCAGAACCATTCCCAAGTTTCCTTCGGAATCGTGTTGCCGCTCTTGGAACGGTAAGCGAAGCCTTGACGTTTGTTGACGAATTCATCATCCGTAACCTTTTCGAAGAGGTCTGTAAAGCACTTACCGTCAGAGTTGCGAATCTTGTTATCGATAACCACGGTATCGCGGGAATCGATGCCGGAACGGTTATTTACGCCATTCCCCGCGATGAAGTAGGTTTCCATGTAACGCAGACCATTCGGAGCGATAATCGCCAGGTCTTTGTAGTTGTAAACCGCACCGCCGTTATTCAGAGCTGTGTTGATTTCGGAAATTTCATTCCGCAGGGTCGAAATGTCCTTTGCGCTGCCATTTGCAGTCGTAATAGTATTACGCTTCTTCGTAGCTTTGTTCGGAACATTGGCCTTAATGGAAATGTTGTAATCCAGAACCAGTTCAGCGCCGTAAGAGGACTGGCTGATATCCTTATACAGATGGTCTTCCGGATTGCTGGAGTTCACGTCACGATTAAAGTTGTAGGCATCAGTTGCAGCAGTGGTATAGGGCTTCATATCGGCGCTATCCCAGTTCTGCATGTACTGAGCTTCAGCCTGGCAACGGAAATAGAAGTGCGTATTACCGTAATCCATCGGGTTGGTAGCGTTATCAATGTACAAAGACACGATAGCGTTCCATTCCGCATAAGAACTGTTGTTCAGGTCCTTGGATTCAGTCGGGTACATTGCTTCCAGCTTAATGTAGCCGCTGAACTTATTGAATGCTTTGCCGCTGGACATGAAACTCTTTTCAAGTTCAGCCACTCGGCTGTTCAGTTTGCTGATGTTGCCAATCTTCTTGCCAACATCGCTGTACTTCAATGTGACGGCATCACCGACATCCTTGAACTGAGAGAGGCTGCCGCCGCCTGCCACGTCGCTGTACAACCATTTAATGGTGGGAGCACTGTCTTTATTACCGTAATAGGTAATCTTTGTGGTATAAATGGCCTTGTTATCGTTTGCTGCGCCGTAGGCTTTGCCATTCTGGCCCAGCTTATCAGGAGCAATAGCATCCAGAGGAATTTCCTTAGGACTACGGCCATTATTCGGGTTGGAAGCCGGGGTTGTCCATGCAAGGTTGCCGTTGCTGGAATCGTAGTTATTCAGCAGCAGAGACTGAGCCTTCAATGGCGTCATCTCAATGGGCGGTGCATAGATGATAAGGTGACCGGTACGAGCCTGTGCAATATCGTTTGCCGTGGTAGTATCGGTGCTCATGGTATGCCCGGTAGACTTATAGGTGAAGACACAGCGGAAATCCGTGCCATCCCAATCCATCGCTGCATTCGAGAGTTCCAGTGTGACGGTGGTGTGCTTATTGAATGTAGATTTACCTGCATTCATCTTCGCATCACTGCCAGTGAAGGAATCAGGAACCCAGAAATCGGACGGATACCAGACACCGCCGCCCAAAGCATCATTATCATCAGTCTTGGTTACATAACTGATTTTGTACTTAGAGGACGGGAACAGAGTAGAATCACTGCCAACGGCAACCCAGTTACCGCTTGCATCACGGTACTGAACCTCATAGGTCAGGCCATCCTCGACGCCCTTCCAGTAGAATGCATCGAAGGAGAAGGAAGTGCTGCCACCAACGGAGATGCGGCGGTCAAAAGCCTGCTCGATATACATCGGGCGGATTTCAACGTCAACATAACCGTTGCGGCCATCCTCAGCCTTATCCATACTGGAATATACAGTACCACTCACGTTGTATTCGCACTTGAACTGAATACGGTTCGTGGTGTAATCCAACTTGGAGTAACTTACAGAGCTTGTCGTATAAGGCAAGTCGCTGTCCGTTGCTGCAGTGAACGTCAGGCTGTTAATCTTGCCGCTCACAGTGCCGTCAGAGGTATCGAAGGAAGTGCCAGGATTACCGATTTTCACCCAATCGCCAACCTGGTTGTCAACGGAAATCGTGCGGTAATACCACACAACGTCAGAGGCTTTCAGCTGTTCATTGTAATACAGCTTGCTGTCAACCGTCTTGTTGACCGAACCTTCCCAGTCCTTATAGTCTTCAATCGGGTCAGCAGTCGGGGTCATCAGCTGCAACGGATGGGTCTCAGTGTCGTTCCAGAAATGGTTCGGAACGTCAACTGTAATCATGCCAAACTGAGTGACCTTGTTGCCGCTCTTATCGATGACATCGGCACGCATCATACCAGTGGTCGGCAGGTTCGAGATAACGTACTTGCTATCGCTGTTTACAACACAGTTATAGTCAACGCCATCGGAGCCATGAACAACAACCTTGTAACCGGTATAATCGGTCACGCCATAAGAGGTCGGGAACAGAGCATTCAGGTCACCAACAACACGGGCAACACCGGTGATGCGAACATCCGGCTGATTGTCCAGCTTCAGAATCGGCAGCGTACCTTTGGTTATATCAGAACCAAGGTTCCAGCCGTTGTTCTTGCCGCTGGTATACATACCGTTTGCAGTCACGCTTGTGTTATCAAACACAGGCTGATTGTTGCTTGCGAGCTTAACCTTATATACGTCCGCATTCCAGTGACCGGAGAAGTTCTTGATAGGCTTCCAGCCTTCCGGCAGAGTCAGGTCATCAGTCAGCTGATAGCAGCCATTCAGCGGATACCAGAAAGTACCGCCATTCTGCAAAGCGGACAGAACCTGCTGTGCGTTGACAGAGGAAACACGAATCACGAAATGAACGTCTTCCTGGCCATTCTGCTGTGCTGCACAAATCTCGCACTGTTTGCGCTGAGAGATGTACATGACAGTGTTGGCGAACAGAGCAGCCTCGCCTTGTGTCGCGGAGTTTTCAGGCAAGTGACCAATCTGGTTCATTAAGAAGTTGCCAGTACCGGACAGGTAAAAGTTGCTTGTGCCGAACCAAGATTGACCGGTCTCTTCATCGGTAATCGTCTTGGTTGTTGGGTTCGGATTATAGCCGAACTCCGCGCCAGTCACGTTGCCGCCTGCGTAATCGACCCAGATAGGGCCAAAAGCAACCTGAGAGTTGGAGTGCGTCTTGGATGCACTGAATGTGGACGGCATATCATAAGGGAAGTTGGTCGGGTCACGGTATTTAACCGTACTCTGAGCTTGAGAATTGGAGTAAGGCTTCAATTTCACGCTCAGCTGGTCAGAGCCGTACATGATACCGGCCTTACCGTAGGAGCTGTGAGAACCACCTGTTGACAGAATCATCGAAATGGCGTCAGTCGGAAGAACTGTGCCAGAATCAATGTTACCGCCGTTAGCGCCCATCAGAGCGTTCATGTTCCAGTGGCCGTTATCAATGTTGGGGACACTGTTCAGAACGTAATAGCGAGTTGAGGTATCGTTTTTATCAGGGCCATACCGACCGCCTTCGTAGTAATCACGAGAGCCAGGGTCCGTATAGCCAGCTTCATGGGCATCATACCAGGAGCCAGCATAGGCATACATTGTATCGTGGCCGATACACATACCGTAGCCTTGGCTCAGGAATGCCTTGATAGCATAATAGGCTTTACCAGAAAGGTCAGGTTCCTGGTTAACGCAGACGCCCCAGCCAATAGAGTCGATACGGTAGTTGCCTTCAGCGTCCATCATATACTGGTCAGGGTCCTGGTTGAATTGCTCAACTTTAACTGAAAGAACTGTAATATGTTGATTAAGAGTTTCACCGTTCGAACCCTTGAGCCAACCATTGCTGGATACAGCGGGATGTGACAGGAACTTTGCATACATACGACCTGCATCAGATACCCAAGGATTCAAAAACACAACAGCATCCTTGTATTTTGTACCAGATGCGCCAGTGCCATAACTACCATTGTTGCGAAGAACAGCAGTGTAAGCGGGAACATTGACCGCAGTGCCAGTCAGATTCCAATCGTTACTGTCGTTGTGTGGACGGAAATAAACGGTCTGACCGTACCACTCGGAGTTGACTTCGAGCATATTGCCATCCGTTAGCGGAAACTCCATGTACTGGCGGGTTGCACCAGTGGGAAAACCGTTATCATCCAAGACATTAGCGGTTCCGACATTAGAGCCACTCCAAGTACCGCCAATCCGAGTCCAGTAACGGTCTGCGGTGGCTTTGTCAAACTTACCAGCATTGAACCACTCGGTAACTTGGTCGTACATGTTCTTAGTGATGTACTCGTAGTTGCCGTTAAGGCCCGTAATCCATTGATTATCAGAGGATAGTGCAGGACCATTCCCGCCAGCGCGGGGAGCAAAGGAACGTGCCAGCATAGCAACCGTATCAGGCATGTTCTGAGTAGCAACGTCACTGCTGTTCTCGTCTTCCGGCAGGCTGACACCGAACTGAACCGTCTGGAGAATGATATCTCCGGCCTTGTCCTCGTCAGTCAGCTCATTGCCCAAATCTTCGAGAGCCTTGAAGTTTTCTTCGCGGTATGCTTCATCCGTTACCGTGATGCGGCAGCGATAGGTAGCGAACAGGTCATCTTCCGTTACTTCAAAAGTATAGGTAGATTCTGTTGCACCTTCGATATTCTGCCAATCATTTTTCAGATTTGCAGTGCTTTCATCGGAAAATTCCCACTTGCCTTCGTCATTGACGCGGGCGGTGTAGGTGTTTTCCTCGTTGGATGCATAGATTTCAGTGGTTCCATCCTCAGCAGTACCAGCGGAAATGCTATAACCGTCCAGCACAAAGTTCGGAGTATGCCACGCAACCTGCACATCGCTGCTATCTGCGCCAATCTCGTCCAGGGCATCAACAATCGCGAAATACATCTCGCAGCCCTGCCAAGTGAAATCAGGTGTGCTTTCAAGAGTTTCTGCTTCAGTTGAGTCTTCCCAGACAAAATCGTACCAGGTAGGCTCGTCCTCTTCGTAGTTGTAGAGAGCCAACGCCGTATCAACAGCGAAGTTCTGCTTGCGCTGCCACTGATAGGTGACGGATACATCGTCACGATTCAGCAAAGCATCCAGAGTGATAGAATCGCCAACATCCGCAGTCAGTTTATCGCCGTATTCCGGCGTTACTGTCTGCAAACCGACGAAAGTGGGTTCTGCAGTTTCAGGAGTAGAGACTTCTGTGTCGTTGGCATCCGATTCAGAAGTCTCTTCCCCATCCACCACATCAGACGTTGCATCCTGAGTAGTTTCATCGTTAGAGTTGGCATCCTCATACGATTCATGCGTCAGGTCCACAATATCCGTGATAGTCGGCGCGGAAGTGGCATCAGAGGAGTCGGCATCATTTGAACTACCGGAATCCACCGCATCTGCCTCTTCCGCAGCCGGGACATACGTAACATCGGTCGAAACAGAGGTGCTGTCTCCGGTTTCGTCAGCGAACGCAAGTGCGGTCGTGGACATCATCGAAAACAGCATGCTGGCGGCCAATGCTACGGAGGTCACTTTTTGCATAATTTTCTGCATAATGCGATTTCCTTTCTGTACAGCGGCGTTTTTGCAGGCACTTTGGCTGAGCGCCACGCTTCAACGTCCCTGCACGCATTGCTTTTTGCTTCCGTACATTTTCTATCATATGCGATTCGCAAGCCTTGGCAATAAGTCAGAAAAACAAATTTCGCGGAAAGTGAAAAGTAACTTCTCAACGATACAAATAACAAAAAAGAAGCCGAACCATTATGGAACGGCTTCTTTATCACATATTTGGGTTTGTGCAATTACGACAACATGGTGAGGAAAGCTTGTTAAGACTACCAGTCAAATATATGGTATATTATTTGCAAGAAGTCTTTGAAAGTCTCAGGTATAAGCGTTGCTGTTAGCTCTTTTTCTGGGAGGCAGAATGTAGAATATCATTTTCCCGTCTTTTGCTTCCCACGCTTGAACTTGCTTTCGCGCATAAGGCAGAAATTTATTGTAGTCATCAACATCATCAATCGCGTATGTTCTATCGTGGACGCGGTCAACAAGCACTTCACCTGTTTTAATGTTGACAATGGCATAGTCGGTGTACGGGTCCCATCTGTGTACGCTACAAAGCTTATATCTGTCAGCTTTGTGGACTGTACACGGATGTGAGAGGTTGACACCTCCCACGATTGAAATCGTGGGATTCCCGGGTGGCGGTGGCAAGGCTTATCACCATGCCGCATACAAGGCAGCGAGTTATGCGGTTTCCCACCATCCGCTACGGGTGTAGCGCACAATGAGCATCCAGCCTAAAAGGTTGACCAACATACTTGTCTGCATTCCCAGTTCTTTTAAGTGCATCCTCCGAAGGGAGTTTCACCTCTTGCGAGGCAGCTCTTTAATGAGGGAGTGTCGAGCCCCCCAGAAAGTTATTGTTTAGAATCCAATGCTTGCAGGAAGAGAACTTCCAACCGCCTGCAAGCGCCGCTTTGTATTTTCGTGCATTTCTAAAAATGCAGGAAAAGCAGCTTTAAGAGCTTCGGTATCGTATTTTAAAGTTTCAGTATTTATATGGGCGAGCAGAAAAGCGGAATACAGGTTACGCTGGACTACTTCTCCGCTGCTGAGGTGTGCCATTCGTTCGGAAAGTCTCTTCTTGGTGTAGCTTTCATCTGTATGGTCAAATTGCGAGGCTTTTGTTTCAAAGGTGCTGACTTTGATAACGCTGCCGCCATAACGATTGGCTTTTTTGTTCAGGATGGAAATAAACATTGCGGGGGCGCAGCGGCTCAACGATTTGCCAAACCGTTTTTTAGTATGTGCTCTACCGGTTTTTGGATTGACTTTCGTTTCCTTGCTGCGTTTCTGCAAGGCTTTGTAGTTCATATCTTCAACCACGAACTCGTTGCCATGCTGCAGCAATTCGTTGGCAAGCATATTGTGTTCCATCTTACGGATATCAGCCAAGCGGCGATTCAGCTCTCGCAATTTAGCCCACAGTCGATAGTAGTGCTTGCTGTACTTCCAGTCACGTCTTTGCTTGTGGCCATGCTGGCGCTTCAGCCTCTTTATCGTGCCATCCGGATTATAATATTTCGGATTTGTAACGCGGCGGGAGCGGTCCATTGCACGCTGTGTGCGAGCAATCTCATTTACGAGGCTTTTGGCTTGCGCTCTTGCTGATGGCGCAAGAACTCTCAAATCACAGATATCGTTGCCGCTGATGGCAAGTGTCTGTGTGCCGATATCAAGGCCCACGCGGCCTTGGTTGACAGGATGCTTCATCACGCCGTTACCGTCGCACTTTGTGGGAGGATAGCCTTCTAAGATGAATTGTGCATAATACTTCCACTTGGTCTTAACCCACTTACGAGTAATGCGGCAGTATTTTACTCCACATTTGAGAGCTTCCTGCTGATATTTTCCTGTCTGAGTTTTAGGATTACGCAACACAACAGGAAATTCATGCTTTCCGTACACAATGCGCAGGCTGCCTTCTCCGATAGTGGGTTTTATTTTTGCGATAGCGGCAGCAATTTCAGCTTCCATTTGTGGTTTTACCTCATCAGGAAGAACGACTTTCTTATCGTCTTTAGGGTCAGGCCGCCCGTACATATCATCGTATCGCTTTTCGACGGCTTTTTGCGCCTTGCGCTTAGCCGACTCAATATTGCTTGTAGTGAGGTTTGCCGGGCGAAGCACGATACCGGTGGAGTTGTTTTTTCCGGAGATAGCTGCTAAATCATCTAACCTTTTGTAGTGAACCTCTTTTCCTTTGCTAAAGAAGAAAGTGCTCCATGCTTTCCAAACATTAGAGGCAACTGCCTGTGCTATATGGGAGTTTATAGCATAGTGCTTCGCGTACGGCACAACCAACTTATGAAAAGCATCTTCAGAAAAACGATATTCTTTAAGCATCTTTTCGCGTTGCTTAAAGAGTGTTTTTCGCTCATCGCTGTCGGGAGTTGCTTTTGCAATAGCTGCCATCAACTCACGATACTTGCGCGTCTTGCGCAATTGATGCCACATTTTTGTAGTCGCACTCACAAGCTGATTGTAGATGACGCCACACTTCTTGAACTCCTTATACAGATAGTCTTGCTCGTTGAGACTTATATCAAGAGGCAATGTCAATACAAATGATGGCGTGCTATTCTTGCTCCCGAAAGCCATAAAGTTACCCTCCTCTCTTTTTTTGCTGTTCTACATAGTGTTGAATCGTAGCGGTAGACACATCTTCGGCAGTGCTTACAAAATAGCTGCGTGTCCACATTTGCATAACCGTGTCAGGAAAAAACTCTTGCTTGAGTATCCTGCCGGTGGTTCCTTTAATAATTTTCATGATTTCTGCAGCACTTAATGTAGGCGGAGCATTCACGAAAAGATGACAATGGTCTATATGACATTCCATTGCCAGTATCACAATGTCGTTTTGCTCACAAATTTGAGTTACAAGTTCCTTGAAACGAGCTTCAAACCCATCCACCAGAAATAATTTTCTCCGATAGCGTGGGCAAAACACAAAGTGATAATTTATCATAGAAACGGCGGTTTTTGTGCGTCTGTAGTTTCTTTTCATGTATCTATTATATCACAATTCAGACAAATTTATGTTACAGATATATGAACTTTATATCACAGCATCGTCACATTATAATTATATTGGTAGATACGAAGAAAACCATTATTGTCGGCCTATCATCCCACGGTTGAAACCGTGGGCTTTCCCGGCCTTCATTTTGTAATCGCCATAGCCGCAGTCGCGATAACCGCCAGAGCAAATTGTCTTTTCATTCACTAACTCCTACCTTATTATGATATAGATATAGCTTTCCTAAAAAGCAAACTCGCAGAAGGCTTTTTTCCCTCTACGAGTTGCTGGTTATTTATGATTGGTTATTGTTTTACAAGAATTGCATCAACAGAGAATACCTACATCTTCTGGCGGACAACTCTTATCAGCCTCACCAGGAATCACTGTACCCCACCAGTCAGTGTTAGAATCTCCACCACTCGGCTGAGACGGCTGTGCAGGCTCAGGATTACTGGGCTGTTCCGGCTGAGGGCCAGGCTGTGCCGGTGCCAGGTCAGGTGCGGGAGCAGGAGCCGGATTACTCGGAGCAACAGTCGCTGCTCCGCTATTCGAACTGCTGCCAGCACTGGAGGAACTACCAGTGTTTCCAGAATTGCTCTTACTGGAGGTCTTAGTGCTCGTGGAAGCGACTACCTTTTTAGCTTGCACAGTTACTGCATACGCTGCACTTGCATCAGGGTTGCTATCACTTGTTGCAGTGATTGTGGCAGTGCCTGGAGCAACGGCCGTAATCTTACCTTCAGAGTCAACAGTTGCAATTGCCTCATCGCTGGAGGACCAGGTTACAGAGGCGTTGGTTGCCGTATCAGGAGTAACAGTTGCGGCGACAGTGACAGTGTTACCTACCGTGAGGACACCCTCCGTTTTATAGAGGGTAATACCCTCAACATTCGTTGTAACGGTAACCTTGGTTTCAGCTTTCAGGTTCTCGGGAACAACGCCGAACGCGGAATCCATTGCTGCCAGGTCTTCGGGCATTGTGGCCACGCTGTCGTCAACTTCTTCAGAATCTGCTGCTTCAACCACGACAGCACTCAGCTCAGAGGCTTCAGCGTCTTCGGTTTTCGCAGTGACATAGGTTGTGATGGTGCATTCGCCGTTGGCCACCGCAGTCACCTTACCGGTTTCATCGACGGTAGCAACAGATTCGTCACTGGACTCGTATGCGAGCTTGACATCGGTTGCGTCTGCGGGAACCAGCTTAGCGTCCAAGTCCTTGGTGTTCTCGCCATTGGTGACGAGGTCAAAAGACTCAGGTGCCACGACACCGGTGGGAGTGACGACAACTTTGATGTGAGTGCTCGCGGCGATGTCGGCGTCCTTTACGGAAGCCGTAACGTTCGCCTCACCGGCCGCCACTGCAGTAACAGTACCGGTCGCATCAACAGTCGCGACACTCTCATCGGAAGAAGTCCATTCGACCGTCAGTTTGCTTGCTGCTTTAGCGAGCTTTTCGTCAGTTTCAGCGCTTTCACCGGTTGCAGCAGTTTCGGGGGTCACGGCCGGAGCATCGTCGGTGCCGTACACAACGGGCAGGGTAATACTTTCACCCTTCTCCACCATCGCAGACTCCGGAACCGCGATGTTCGTGATTTTCACGCCGCACCCTACCAGGCTGAGCGCCATCGCAGCGGCTGCTACCACTGCTAAAATGATAGTCTTACGTTTCATATTCAATTTCTCCTTTACATCCCGGCGTCTAGTGCCGGGGCCACATTAAACTAATAGGTTCGACGTCAGCCCTACGCAGCTTTGGATTTCGTCATCGACGATGCTGTGGACTCTTTTGCCGCCTATCCTTCTGTACAATTGCATAATACCATCTATGTGGTAATCACACAATACGAACCCCGAAAAGTTCACAGATTGTTAATGCGGTCTATCGAATACCTTTATTTTACCGACAGTGTTTTGCAAAGTCAATTCCATGGTTAACAAAAAGCAATAAATGCTTTTATTGATTATGACGAAATAAAACAGCATCCGATATAATACCAAATAAATCCATAGAGGTTCATAGAGGGACGGTTCTTCATGCAAAAAAGAAAGCGTACAGACCGGTATAGCCTATACGCTGTTATAATGATAGAAATGTAATTGTATCAGATTATTTCCGTCCTGCCTTACGAACAGGGTGCATCACTCGCATTTCAAACTTTCAAGGAAAGAAATTGCTTCTTGTACAGTAGAAAACGTTCTGCAATTCTTACACAGCCAGAGATTGCGCTCGTCTGTATCTTCCAGACGGGGCATCCCTTCTTTTAAGAGATTCTGCAATACGATTCCTGCATTCTTCACTGCCGTGGGATAATGTTGGGCAATGCGTGCCGTAGCAGTATAGTTTCCCTTCTTGTAAGTCGGTTCTTCTTTTATGACTTGCCGCAGCATTTGTTCTTTTTCTGGAACAGTCAACACTGGAGGCGCAAACAGCCTGTAATGAAGCATCAACCAATATTCAATGCATCCAGTTGTCATTAGCAGACGAACCCTAATCTGAGGCTTTTTACGAAGACGTCGTAAACGCTTGATGATTTCCAGTCGTTTGCTCCAGTTATCTATGTCTTTTTCTTCTACATCAAAGAAAAACCATATTTCATCGATTACATCCGCATAGTCACGGTACTTTGGGTCCTTTTTGAAGCGGTTATCCGCATCGTCAAACAAGCCAGTTGATGACGGACGCTTGAATACTGCTACATCCTGGAATTTACTTTTAAGAAAATCAGTGTATGCCTGTTCACTTTCTCCTTCGCAGAAAACGCAGATGCTGACTTTGGACTTCTTTAGCTTGCGAGCCATCATTCAACCTCCTCAATTTCGACATTGGGAGTCGCGCCATATTTTCCGAGGAGATAGCCCTTGCGAACATTTTCGGTCGTACGAGTGGAAAAATCGCTGATACTGTAGAGTTCCGAAGCGCCATCATCTTTATTCTTATCCACAAAATACAATTGGTCCTTACGAAGCAGCTCCATACTCAACAGGTCGGTGTTGTGTGTCGTAAAGACAATTTGTGCCCCATTAGGGTTTGTCTTTTTGCTTTGGAATTTGGCAACTATAAACTCAACCAAAGCAGGATGCAGTTCTTTTTCGATTTCATCTACCAGCAAAAGGCCGCCCTTTGACAGCACGGACTCAATTGCAGGAGCAATGGCCATCAGTTTTCTTGTGCCATCAGACTCGTCTGCCAGCTCCATCGAAAACATATGGCTTGTTCCGTCCTTGTTTTGGCCTTGATGCATGGATGTTGCGTTAACCTGCCCCATCTTGAGGTGAGTTTCCGAATTGTTAGAGGTTTCCGAAAGCACATGCATGAACTGTACAAGTGCAGCTTTAACTTCTTCGGGAATGTTTGCAGGCAAATCAGCTTCTTCGTTAATTTCTTTACTATTGATTTCGAATTTCATATCTTCGATACCAACATCTGCTGCCTTCGCATAATCGGAAATCGCTTTCAGCATATTAGAATCGTTCGAATATTCGAGCAGCTGCCGGGGAATATCCGAATAGTCTCTTGAAAAATAGATTTTCTCCCGGAACCAAGTCATAGCTTTGGAGCAGGCAACGTCATTCATGGTACATGCTACAGAAAAGAACAGTTGATTTTCGGCAACAACCTGACTAATCAGCTTTCTACGAGCCTTCTCGTCGGTAAAGGTGAATTCCTGTCCTTCTCTAGCAAAAACCAGGGCCTTCTGCCCTTTCGGTGCATGATACAACGACTCAGCATATACCTTTTCTTTTGTGGCAGAAAAGGCATACCAATACTTGATTCCATCCAAGGTATATACAAACGAAAACTCTGTCGGCTCAGATGCCGAGTAGTCATTCAATGTAAACGGAACAACGGGGATAGCTGCTTTCTCATGCTGTGTCTTTTGTGCGTTTCTGATGAACTGAACCGCAAGCCAGAAAGCACGGATTACATTGCTCTTACCGCCACCGTTCTTTCCGTATATGGCAGCACCCGGCAGAATTCGCATCCCGCCATATGGAATGAGCACACTTTTCAACGTACTTGCTCCCGTAGCTTCCATCGAAAGAGTCGCTTCGTCTCGAAAAGACCGATAATTTTTCGCAGTAAACTCAATCAGCACAATACCACTCCCTTCCCTTTAATAGTATACCCTGCAAATTAAAGAAATTCAATCGAATTTATCAAAATTCATGATTTTTTGTTCCTAATTTAGTGTAAACAAATCGATACAGAAAATCACATTAAATTTTAGCAAGCAAAAAAATGCCCCACCAGGCAACTGGCAGGGCAGTGAGAACGCAATCAACCAATATTTAGGTTTGCTTTAAGTGCTTCTTGCAACACCCCGGAGAAGTTGATGTCTGCTCGCTCAGCCATATCATTCAGGCAGCTTGGAATCGACAGAGTTTTCTTGACGGCCTTGTTGTGAATCCTCCCACGACTAAAGTCACGAGAATGCGGCGGCCAAATTATTCAATATTTTCACTATTCTCCTCTTCCGATACAGCTTCTTCGCTACTGTCTGTACTTTCCTCTGTAGTTTTTTCTGTTTCACTCTTCTTGCTCAATCGTCTACCCACCAGAACAAGGCGGCCGTTGTTGATGCTGTAATCACATGTCACCAAGAAGATGTACTTGTCCTTTTCAAGATTAAAGGATTCCCCTCTAAAGATAGATGCGCGGTCTGCAATCGTGTTGAGCATGTCGGCAGTCTGCTCTTCGTCCAGAACGTTGTTCCAGGCTTGGAGGTCGATAAAGTTGGGGTCCGTACTGTATCCGGGTAAAACCAAGAGCGCAAAAATCTGATAATACTCTTTTCCCTTCTCACTTTCCCAGCAAACCGTTCCGTTGTTATCAAAGAACTCTTCATCCTCGAATTTGTCCAGAGTCCCGAACATGGTCCCGTCATTCATCTTGTGACCATAGATGATAAGGTTGCCATCCTGAGTCAAATCAGTGGTTTCATCGAGGAACAGTGTCCCCGCTTCAGCGTGTTCGCCATTGATGTTGGTACGCAGGTAAGTTTCGTTTGTCTCCCCCTGCACGACTGGTTCGGAGATTTGTGTTCCGTAAATCGTAAGCCAACCTTTATAATCCGAATTCACGTCCAGCATTCCCTTGGACCAATCTGTGTTATCTTCTTCGGTTTCTGCTTCCTGACGCATCTCAACCAGCTGAACATTGAGGTCCTGCGTTTCCTTGGTTTGCTTTGCATTCTGAAACAAAAGATAGCTGATTACGAGCACAGCCAGAAGTGCAACGATGCTGATAAGCCGAAAGATTCCGCCTACTATCAATCGAAGAATCCCGAACCAGGTCAGTTTTGTTTTGTTATCTGTATGCATTTGTACACCCCACAACGGCGCAAATTACGATATTGTCTATTTTTATTGTATGAGATTCGCACATTCCGGCAACTAACAACCTAGCAGCATACAAATTCCAAACTGTAATATACTTTCTAAATTCCTAATATTTCTCATATTCGTTGTATCTATCGCGTATATGTTGACCTCAAATACGTGTCATGATATAATTAAAACGAGACAACGCCAACAGAAGTCCAACAAAAAGGAGTGTTTGAGATGAAAGGGTTAAGGCGTTTACTTTTGGTTGCAGCGGCAACCGCAGGATTTGTACTGTCACTCACCGGCTGTTCTAAGACTGTTGATTTCCTGCAATATGCGGATGTCACATTCGATGGGTTGAATGGTCAGGCAACTGCAACCGTCAATGTCGATTACAATAAAATCGGAACGGATGTTTTCGGCAAAGGCAAGAGTCAAACTGACATGGATGAAGCTCGCACGGAAACGGCCATGATGGGCGAAGTGAACTACGAGGTCACGCCATCCGAGAACCTGTCAAACGGCGATACTGTTACCCTGAGCGTTGAGATTTCCGATTACTTCCAAAAAGAAAACAAGATTACAGCCAAAGCAGCAAGCAAGGAAATCACAGTATCGGGTTTGAAAGAGCCTGAGATGGTTGACCCGTTCGATGAGTCGATGTTTGCAACAGTATTTAGCGGAGATACCGAAACCGGGAAAGTCACATTCAAAATCACTGGCACCCTTCCTGATTTGACGTTCTCCTTAACAAATGGCGCACCTTCTGATAGTCCATATTCGATGCTGAATTACTACATGGATGACACTGATAAGAGCAAAAATTATAGTGAAGATGATACCGTCACACTCCATGTTCAGGTAAAAGCTCTCACGAATTTCTCCGAAGAATATGCGCTTTCCCGCGACACGATTGAAATTCTCGTTAAAGGGGCTGCCAAATACATCCGTTCTGCCGATGAGGTGACAACTGAGGTCCTTGATGTTATCAAACCCATTGCAGCCGCAAGACTCGAAGACAGTTCCAGCTACAATGTTGATAGAACGTCTGTGTTTGATGCTGACCAGGACGAGGTTGCTTTTGCAAGAACCAATATTGGTGAACCTCGCTGGCTTAATACTGGATACCTGATTTCCTGGAAAGATGGCGAAGAGAACTTCTCCAAAGAATACAACGATTTGTTTATTCCGTATGAAGTCGATTACGAAAAGGATGGGTCAGATGAAACCGGCACCGCAGTTCTCGGCTTCTGGATTAAGAATGTTATCATCGATGAAAATGGTGAGGTCGATGTAGATGGCCATGCATATAGCATCACGATGACAGCATACGACAGCGTGGAAGCCTTTAAGAAGAACGAAGTGGACCGCTATTCGAATGAATACGACATCTATGAGTTCCCTGTAAACTGGCAATAAGCCTCCTAATATAAAGAAAAGCCCCGATGCATTTCAGCACCGGGGCTCTTCTTATGCGTTTTTCAGTTCCGCAGTCTTTTTAGGTTTACGGCGTCCACCCTTGCAAGCGACAGCCACGCCATCGCTCACAAGATAGCAGCCACCCGCTACCAGCAGGGCCTGGAGCAGGGATTCCTGAGGAATGCCGGTATCACCCATCTTGGGGACATCTTTTTTAATGGGAGGAACCGTTTCAGGGATATCGGGCGCAAGATACAAATTGAACTTTGTACCCATGTTCGGCTTCTCATCATAAGCCTTATCAGTCTCTTCGGAGACCATCGCCTTATCCACCGTACCATGTTCACCGGGATGCGGAGAATCGGCTGCAAAGCCAACGCCCAAACACATCGTTGCGGCCAGCGAGAAAGACGCGAGAACTTTCGCAAGCTGTTTCACGGGAATGCCTCCTTTGCAGCATCACAAGTTCCAAAAAAGCCCCGGGGCAAACCGAAGTCTGCACCGGGGCGAATCGTTAAGACAGCACAGAAATCGTAATCTTGGCAGCAGCAGTGCCAACCTCGATAGGATTCTCGGCATCGGTGGTATCATAAGCCGTGAAGGTAGCGGTGCAGTCATAAGAACCGGCAGCCAGGGCCTCTGACAGCTTATCTGTCTGGATGTGATAGTTGGGCTGGATAAGTCCACTGTTGTAGATTTCCTTGCCGCTATCATCCAGGGTGATGCTCACAATCTGAGCGTATTTATTGCCGGGAGCATTCTCGATTTCGAGAGTGCCTTCAGAATCGCCGGAATCAAACACCGGATTAACGTTGATGGAGATGGCCATTGTACCCTCTTCCACGACGCGGTTCAGTTCTTCCTGAATCTCTGCCTCGCTCTTGCCTTCGAGCTGGCCAAGCTGTGCAGCGACCGAATCTTCCAGGCGGTTGTCGGAAGCAGTAGCATTTTTATTGTGCCAGAAGAACAGACCCACGCACAGGAGAAGCAGGAGAATCACACAAATCGTAACGGTCCGATGCAGGAGCTTGTTACCACTCTTCTTCGAATTCTTTTCAGGGGTCGTCATTGTAGTTGCCATGATATTCAATTCCTTTCCGTCAATTACTTGACTGAGCTGTTATTAACAAAAGTTGGCCGCCGAGCGGCAGGTCACTCGACAGCCAACCCTTACATTTGGGCTTGCGTTATATTAGGGTTCGGAGACTCTATCAGCGGTTGCTGGCAACGCTGCCTGCGGTAGCAGTCTGAGTATCGCCAGTCTCGAACATCGGGATGATGCTGTAGGTCACGCGAACGACAGGAGTGCAGCCAGCGTCGTTGACGTTGGAACCAGCAATCTTGGCGGTGGTAATCAGCGGCAGAGCCGGAGCATCATCATGCTTGACAGCATCGGTGCCAGCGCCATCCTGAGCGACCTTAGCCTTTTCAGCACCAGCGATGAACCAGCCGTTCTCGGTGATGTCCAGAGGAGCAGAGCAGGTGGACAGGTCGATAGCAGAAGCGTTGTACATTGCAGAAGCAGGAGCAATGCTCATAGCGATTTCGCCACGCTTCAGAGCGCTGGTGCTCATAGGCACAACACGCCAGGTTTCGGGCTCGGCCTGCAGCTCAGAAACCTTGATGGCCAGACCTTCACGCTTGGAGTTGTCGGTCTTGCTGTCGCCAACGGCGAAAGCCTTGCCGAAGTTGCACTGGGTGCCGTCATCCTCGATGATGAAGTCCTGAGACAGCTGATGGTTCTGGTCAATCTGTTTGACAGTCTCACGCAGCTCGTCACCGGTCAGAGTACCAGCGGCCTTGAAGTCCCACTCGCCATCGATGTAGATGACGTAGCACTCACCGGAAGCGTTGATATGCTCATCAGCCAGGGTCTTGTAGATAGCAGGCTGCTTCCAACCCTGAGTGGTGGAGGGGTCGCTGTACCAGTAGGTGTAGGTCTTGCTGGCGGCATCGTAAGCGATGGAGAACAGCTCGTCGTTGGAGTGGTCGGCATCGTAGATGCGGCTGTAATGGGTAACCTTCACGATATCGGCAATGTAGGTGCGGCTGTTCTTGTCGATGGTGGAGTAGTTACGCAGCTGGTAAGCATCCTTGGTCGGGGTAACAACGTTGCCGGTGGAACGGAAGCCGTACATGCAGACGTACAGAGGAACAGTAGCCTTCATGTTGACATGGTTCACGGTAGCAACGGTGATATCGTACTCAACGCGGCCGTCATCGGTCTTCACGCCAGGATGCTCTTCCTCGGTCGGAGGAGTCTCGGGAGGAATCTCGGTGTCGTTGTCCAGGTAGATGTAGAACTGGGTGGACATCGTCGGGTCTTCGTTGGTGGCGGTGTCGGTGCCCTCAGCCTTGGTATCGTCAGAAACCTTAGCTTCATCAGCAGTGCCGTGGTTCCAATTCACGCCACCCTGAGTCTGCTGGCAGTCAGAAATCTTGACGTAATGCATCTGGAAGGTGCCATCAGCCTTTTTGGTGGTATAAACGCCGTACTCTTCGCCATCGTTATACTGGCTGCCTGCGATGTAAGCAGCGGGGATAGCAGTGAAGCCTTCGGCATCCTGGTCGGCGTAGACAACAGAACCGTCGTCGTTCACCTTGTAGAAGGATTTAGCACCGATGCGGTAAACGGGAGTGCTGTGCAGCATGGTCTCGTTATTGGGATGGTTGGCAATAGCAGTATTGTCAGTGGGCTGTTTGGTGTCTTCCATTGCGTATGCAGTGATAGGAGCCATGCAGCTGGCGGCCATTGCCATACCCATCACGGCGCTTGCAACGCGCTTGTAACATTTCATTGGAATAGTCTCCTTTCAAAATAGTGGATTCGAACTAAGCTTTCTCCTTTGGTTCCTGCCGTTCCTGCATACGCCAGGTCAAAAGTCAAGCCCTGCATATCCGCGTCCTCTCGACGCTGACTGCATCAAAACACGATGTACTTGGCAGCAATGAGGGGTTCATCGCTTCCCTCGCCTGACCATTCTTGCAACACCGCAAGGCCCGTCAGTCTACCATGTGATGACTTGATGACGCAGATATGCACCATGAGTTCGCCCTTATCAGGGAGCTCTGGGGCTTACTGCTCTGAGCCACTGATTTTATTATCTGCGACTCGCACACCCACGCAAGCACAAACATCACGTTTTTTTCGCATTTTTTTCACTTTTTTCAAAATTTTTCTTGCCTTCGCGTTTTTTACCATATATTTGATGGTTTTACCACCTTTTGTCATAGTCAATTCATAAATATATGGTATAATTTTCTCATAAAAAGTCGGAGGGAAATGATGGTTGCAGAGAAAAGAATTTACAGCACCACGGCATTGCAAAACTGCTATCGTGCATTGCGTTCCGCTCGCTGGAGTGTGAGACGTAAAGACGAGCATATGACCCGCTGCTGTGAAGTGCGTGAGCTGTATGCCAAGTGCCAGGTAAATTTGGGATGTGTTCTTTTTGACCCGGATATGTCTCCAGCCAAAGATTATCTCGACATGGTTAAAGACAAAAAGGTGACCAAAAGACGGTTAGACATCCAATTAAGAAATTGCAAGCATTTTTTGCTGTATCAGTTTGATGAAATCGAAAAGGATATTGCCGACGCTTCTCTTGCAAAATCATCCTGACAAAGAAAAAGCTGCTCTCCGTTTTCAGGAGAACAGCTTCTTTTTTATTGATTTTCCTTGCCAAAAATCAGGTCATAAATGCCCGGAATGTCATAGGGGCTAACAATGCGCGGCGCAGGAGTATCCTTATCCGTCACCTTGAACTTTTCAGGTTCATCCGACACGATGACGCTTACGTGCTTCCAGTCGTCCCCTTTCAGGAACTGTGCATAGCGCATACCGAGCATTTCCTTGATAGACAGGCTCTTCAGCTGCATCGCGTAGGTGCAGGCTGCTACTGTAGGTGCATAGTCTGTCACAACATTCCGGCACGCCAAACGGAACTGAGCCACACTCTTATCCACCGTAATGACTTCACGGGTCATGAGGTCTATAACGACCATAACGAGCTGGTCAGAATCCGTAGTGAGAGCAAAGCGGTCCTTGACAGTCGCGGGTTCAAACTGCTCACCCGTCTTGCCATCCCGAACCATTACGCCGCAGAAAGCGTTCTCCATCTCAGAGAACTTCTCCCCAGAGTAGGATTTTACAGTGAGGGCGGCATAACGGAACCCGTTCTGAAAGCACTTCTTGATATCGAAATCTACATACTCAACAGCACCATTCTTACCGCTGCAGCGGCGGTCGCCGGAATGAACAGCGCCGAGCGTCTCGTCCTTAGGGTTCGCGTAGTAGATGAACTTTGCCTTTTCCTCTCCGTAGAACACAACCGAGAGGTCCAGGTCGATGCCATTCCACAGGTCAGGGCCATCGTTTCCCTTCCAGTAAAGGAATGCACGGAGCACATTTCCGTCCGGAAGACTCGAGCGGGAACCGCAGGCTGCCGCACGCATCGCGGAAGTGATTTGCCGGGGATTATCCGGAAAAATCAGTTTATTGCAATGACAGTCCGGGTCAATGTAGACGCTCTTCGGTTCAGTATCTTCTGCACGGAGGACCTGCCACAGCTGGTTAAAGATATCGCGGGCCACACGCTTGCAGATATCCTCAGACAGAGGTTCAATGTCGCGTTCCAGAGCTTTGCTGGCAGCGCCGTTCGCCTTACCGGTTGCCAAATGCACAGGATTGTTGCGGTTTCGGAAATGGTTGATGAGCTGAACCAGCACACGCGGTTCGATGCTCTTGCACACCGAGATGAACCGGAACAGAACATTTTCCATCTGTTGTTCATTGGCACAGCTGCGCAGCGCAAAGTCCAGATTTCGGGCAAACATACCGGGCCGCATCATCAGATGAGAGGAGAGCAGGTCCACATTGACCGGCTTTTTCATGAGCTCCTGCAGCTTGGAATTGTAGGTTTCAATCTTGACACCGTTGCGAATCTTTGTGAAAATCTCATAATCTTCCTTGAAGATATAAGAATAATCACCCGGATGCAGGCGTTCGCCCAGTCGTTTGAACTCTTCGGGACGCAGCGCAAATCCCTCATTCTTGTCGGTGTGTTCCAGCAATTCCAGCAGCTGACGACGTTCACCGCGCTTAAAGTTCCGGAATTTCGGGGCTTTTGAAAGACTCACATCCTGGTCGCTCATTGCAGCAGCCAGGCGCAGCACATCGGTAGAGCTCTTGAAATCCCGGAAACATGCCTGTTCCCGCCATTCTGGGCGAGAGATGATGCGAGACACATACAGAGCAAGATTTTCCTTGCATGGGATATGCTTGGGTTTCATGCGGTCCATCAGCTCAGATGTGAAATCAATATCATGCATCAGAGTATCGAAAACGCAGGACGCCTCGTCAGGAGACAGAGGAGAATGCCCGGTAATGCTCTGTACGGCATAGCGGTAGATTTCCTCCTCGTCACATACCGGAATCTGTTTCACGGCAGGGAGATGGCTGCGGTCCAGTGCCGGGCAAAATTTTGTCGGGTCAAAGTCTGGCTGCCATTCGCCGCAGGTCAGATAATTGAGGAAGTTGACAACATACAGGTCCACAAGGTCGGCTTTCATCGCATCGTCCGGGAAATTCGGCCAGATGGGAGAAGTCTGAGAAATTGCCTTGCCATCCTCCGTGACGCAGTCATACAGCGCAGACCAGGTCTTGAGGAAGTCGTTGTATTCCGCCTTGCAGCAGGCATCAAAGAGGTCTCGCGCCATAATATAGCCGTATTCCATCAATTTCATGTTCGCTGAACAGACATAGCGTTTCTCTACTGCCTTCTCCCCTTCTTGTGCGGGCATGGGCGGTACGATACCGCGATGATGTGCAAACGTGACGCGGTTAAAATCATAAACAGTCAGCATTCAAATGACCTCCTAACAAAACAAAAATCCCGCGCCGAGACAAACTCGACACGGGTGGATGAGACACGTAATAGATACGGAGAGCATATTCGCTAACGTGTTGAAGTCAGCAGCACAAAAAATGCGAGCCGACTTCCTTGTTCTTCTAAAAATGAAGGAAGCGGATATATAGCCGTATTGTTATGTTCTCGAGCCGTGACGGAGAGCGAAACCGCTGATACAATTTCATATTATCTTCAAGTAGAAGGAAGCGGTCTCATAGCCATACACGAAAATGCTCAAACTTTAGGTTCTTTGCTATCATTTGAGCCAGTAGATATATTGTACCACAATATATAGTATATTGCAATACCAAGACACAATATATTGTGTCTACTTTTTATGCCGGAAACAAGATAGGCCATAGCTGCCGTGTTCAGAACGTCCAACAAATGCCTAGCAAAGAGCCGCCTACCCAAAAGGGCAAGTGGCAGGTAACTTAAAGAATCTTACAAATAAGGCATAGTATCTTCAGCCATGGGAAATTTCCTATTTGTACTTCTTTTCACAGCTGAACGTTGCTGTGCCGGTCCAGTGTCCGGGGTCAAGCTCCGCAGAGACTTTGCAAGTTGCACTCGTTCCATCGTTCAGCAAGTCTGCTCGGGACCACTCGCTTTTGGTCTGATTGGATACTGTGACAGCAGCGGTTTTGCCCGCAGTGTTGGTCATGGTTCCACCGTCCACAGATACCGCAATCACTGCATTCTCCTCAACGTCGCCTTTTAGAATCATGGTGATATCAGCCGTATATGTACCCGGGCCGCTGTCAACACCTGTCAGCTTAACAGTTTCAGGGACCGTAATCGTATAGGTGGCCGTTGCACTCGCAAGCAGCTGAGTGGAAGCCGTTTTCGGCAATCCTTTACCGGTAGAAGTAGCAGCGCCCATCGTACTCAGACAATTCGAGCACAGAGGCTTTCCGTTAATAGTCGTTGCATAGACATTTGCATCCGTAATTGCGGTATAAGTAGCGCTCTTATCCGACTCAACGCCTTTAATCGAGTTTACCTTGTTGTACGCCTCGAATGTTTTGGCGTCATCAGCGGCCGGGGTTGTCACAGTGAATTTCTGCCCACAGACCGAACATGTCCGTGTAGCGGTATCGGCAAATCCGAACGACACATTCAAAAGAAAAGGAGACAGCACTGCCAAAAGCATAGCAAAGCGCTTGATAGCCTTCATGTTCATCCCCTCCTTATGCTGTCGTAGATGTATCAGGTTGTGTGTTTTCTGAATCCGGAGTTTTAGTTTTGGCTTCATCCTCTTTGGTTTTTGCTTTGCTTTCAGCTTGTTCGGAATTTCCCTCAGACAAATCCGCACCAGTATCAGTGTTCTCTGTATCATTGGCTTTCTCCGGTGCTTTTTCGCACAGTGCGCCAGCAAACATGTTCTCTTTGTTCGTCACGCTGCTGGTATCCCAGCTATCTGCCGGCGAAGCATCCGAGAGAGAAAGACAACCGGCAAAAGCTTCACTCATATCAGTTACTTTCGAGGTATCCCACTTCTCCATCCCGGCAATAGACTGCAAAGCCTCACACTGATAACACATCCTGTTCATCGTAGTGATGCTTGATGTATTCCAGTTCTCTAATCCACCAATGCTGGTGAGCTTCTTCATTCCGGAAAAAGCAGATGCCGCAGAAGTCACCTGCGAAGTATCAACGTTCTGATACTCAATGTTTTCAATGTCGGCAAATGCCTCATTTTCATCAAAAGAAATGCTGTTTCCCTCACCAAAGACAAGTGTTCCGCCAGCCGAATTCGTGACGTAGAGCCGGTTCTCGCCGTCTTTTACGAAAGCCAGAATCGCACTGGAGCCGATTCCAGAGACGTCAAATACTTTGGCCGATTCCGGGACCTGATAGTCGCCAAAGGAAATCGCCTTGATTTCAGTCCCGGATTCCTTGAGCTGCGTCATTGCCTGCGCCAGGTTTGAAGTGTTCATCACAACTGTCGGCGCAGGTGCCACGGTGTTGTCGGAATCCTCATTCGGAGATTCATTGTCGGACTCATCATCAGATGCGGTAGAAGTATCGTAGGTCACGGTGCGGTTATCGGAAGTGAAATTATAGCTGCTCAAAGCGCTGGAAGGGTTTCCGGCAATGGTAAGACCCATCTTGCTGCTCACGTAGGTAAAGCCCGTGGAAGAGCCCGGAGTCGGGAGATAAGCTGTCGCAAAAGTATCCGCGACCGTGATTTTCGAAAGACCCGTGCATCCATACATCATGCTGGAGAAATCCGTGACATTTTTGGTGTTAAAGCTGCTGAAATCAAGGCTTTTAAGTCCTGAGCATCCCTTGAACATGCTGTTCATCGTTGTGATTTTGCTGGTATCCCAACGGCTGAGTCCAGTAATTGTAGTCAGTGACTTCATGTTATAGAATGCGTAAGCAGCGGATGTCACGCGAGTCGTGTCAACTGCATCAAAGTTAATGGTCTTGATATTGTCAAAAACCGTAGAAGTGTCAGATGCACCGCTTTTGAAGCAAATGCTGTTACCGGAAGCAAACGCCACCATATCACGGTTCGTATCTGTCACTCGAAGCTCTGTGCCATTCTGAATGCCCCACCACCAGCCGCCGTACATCGTGGTCGGAACATACGCGACAATCGATTTGTCACCCTGGCCGGATACGTCATAGGTCGTTGCATTGCCCGGAACTGTATAATTGCCGAACGAAATAACGGTGATGTTTTTTCCCTGAGAGGAAAGAGTCGTCAATACAGAAGCAAGACGGCTCACATCCATCAACGGCATCTGCGCCGTGACATTGATGGTGTATTTGGACGAATAGATGACGCGAGTCCCGGTACTGTCATATGCGGTCTTCGTGATGTTTGCAGTTCCGATTGCCGAAGCGATAATATGGCCGTCCGAACTAATGGAAGCCACGGAGGGGTTATCGGATTCAAATACAATATGAGTTTTATCCTCATAAGCGGGAGAAAGCAATACAGAATTGTCTCCTACCTCAACTGTATAGGTATCTCCTACCGAAGCGTAAAACACCATATTGCCGGTCCATTCGCCTGGAGTGAGGTGCGCAGTCACGGAATAATCGGTTTGTGCAGTTTTCCCTTTTACAGCAGTTGCGTCCCATTCTGTTGCAGTAGTAGCAGTGGCGGTGCAGACAACATCGGTGCTGCCGTCGCGGTGCATGGTCGGAGCAGAGGTATTAAAAAATACTTTCTGGTTTGTCAGCAGTTCGCCCGTTGCCTTGATAGAAACGGTGTTAGCATAATCTCCAGTGCCACCGTTTTCATTGCTCAGTGTCACTGATTCGGGAACGGTAATGATGTACACTGATTCATCAACTTCACCGCCCGTGCCGCCTTTGTGTTCGCTGATAATACGTTCAACGCAATTTGTGCAGATAACGCCATCTGCGTTGCTGACAACGTACATATTTTTCAGGGCATATCGTTGAGTTGTGCTCGATGTTAGGCCCTCAACTTCTTCACAGTTGTAGAATTCAGTGTACTTCTGTGTGCCACCATATGTAGCCATAGGCGTTACCAATGCGCCGCACAGCACGCAGTTTTTGTAGCCCATGCCACCCCAGCTTGCAAATGCCATGGACACATTACATACCATGGCAAAAATTATAAACAGAAAACTCGCAGCCGCTTTTTTGATGTTCACAGATTTTCACATCCTTTCAAATTTGGCATTATGACATCGTGCAGGAAAATGTAGCCGTACCCTTCCAGCTGCCTGCTGTCAGTGTCGCGGAAACCACATAATTGCTTGTAGTTCCGCCATTCAGCAAGTCGGAGTATGACCAGACCGTTTTCGGTTTTGCCGTGAATGTCACGGGAGCCTTAGTCCCAGACGCATCGGTCATATCGGTCACTGTGGTAGTCACCGTCACCTTTTCGTTACTGCCAACGCTGCCTTTGAGATTTACCGGGATTGTACCCGTATAAGTACCGGACCCGTCCGTACTCTTCGACAATGCAACAGTTTCCGGCACCGTAATCGTATACCCGGAAGTCACATCGGCAACAAGCGCCGTTGTCGCAGTCTTATCCACTTCGGCCAGAGCAGTTCCGGTATTGAGACAAATCGCCAGAAGGGCTGCCAGAACTTTCTTTGATGTCTTCATAATAATGCCCTCCTCTGCATAGCGGCATGATTCAAAGATTTAAGCCAAAGTACAGGTAAAGGTCGCGGTTCCGGTCCAGCTGCCGGGGGTGAGGGATGCAGAAACAACATAGTTACTGGTGGTGCCATTGCCCTGCATGTCAGTCCGTGACCATTTTGTCTTGGGGGTAGACGTAAATGTAGCAGCAACGCTGTTTCCTGCTGTATCTTTCATCGTAGGCGCAGTTGCCGCAACCGTTACCGTTTGATTGGCTGCTACATCTCCCTTGATGTTGACGGCAATCGTACCCGTATACGTGCCGGTTCCTGTAGTCGTGCTGGTCAGCGCGATTTTTTCAGGGACAGTGACTGTATACCCAGACCCGACCTCTGCGGTAATCGCGGTAGATGCAGATTTACTCGTAGCGGCAAATGCGGGGGCTGTATTGATGCCAAGCATCATTACAAAGCTCAATGCCGCTGCTGCAAGCTTTTTCAGTTTCATGGTAAGCCTCCATATTTAATAGAAAAGGCGGCCAGCCTGCTTGTGAGGCCGACCGCTTTTTCGGTTTTGCGCGGGATACCCCAGTTGCGTTATGGGGATTGATTATGCCAGAGCGCAGGAGAAGGTAGCAGTGCCTTCCCAAGTACCAGGAGTCAGAACAGCAGACAGGCCGTAATTGTCGGTCGTGCCAGTGCCGGAAGTCTCAGTACGGCTCCAGCTCTTCTTCGGAGTACCGGTAAAGGTGGCGGTGACGTTCTTGGAACCAGAGCACTTCATGATAGGTGCAGTGGACGTAACGGTCACGGACTGGCCTTCGCCGATGTCGCCTTTCACGTTGACCGGAATCGTACCGGTGTAGGTGCCGCTCCCACCCTTGGCATTGGTCAGGGTGATGGATTCAGGAACGGTCAGGGTGTAGGACGGGGTAACAGTGGCATTAACCTTCGTGCTGCCGGAAGTTGCAGCAAAAGCGGAGGTTGCACACATAGTCGCGGCCATCGCACAAGCGAGGGCCATCGACATAGCTTTGGCGAGTTTCATCTTCAGAAACCTCCTTCGTTGATTGCGGGCACAAAATCAGCCATGTGCAAGGCCATCAGCTGATTCGAGCCCTTGTCTTTTACTATTTATCTCCCTTGCGAGTTTACCAAAATGCGCTTGTCGCGCAATTCAGCCCGGTTAAGATACAACGGCCGTGACCGCAAACTCCGCACCATTGCGCGGCTGCTGGTCATCTACACCGACAGTAGATACCGAGAACACCACAGCGTGCTCTCCCGCCCCGGTAATGTAATCCGATGCCTGCCAGGCGTATTTCTGGCCTGGAGCAATGTAATCGGATTCATAGAGCACTTCATCGTTCTCAAGAATCGTATATTTGAAGTAGACATGGTTGCTTTCCGGGTTCACCAGGTCCACGGTACTGTCAGGGCTCACATAGATGGTCGTGAATGCCGGAAATTCGATGAATCGCATCTCCCCGGAATCGGTTTTGCCGTTGTCCATCGTCCCGTCATACGCTTCGCCGTCAGCAATCACGATTTCGCTGCTTGCGGAGCTGGCATCGCTGCCGCTGCCATCAAGGGGCTTGTTCACCATTTTATAAAGGCTTGCAGTGATAAGGGCGACGAGCAGCACGAGAGCAGCAATCACCGCGATAATCAGAAGAAGAATCGGTTTTTCCTTCTCACGCACAATGCCAACGAGTTCCCCGGTTTCAAGCGGCAGGTATCCGAGAATATCACCGGAAGCCTTTTCTTTCACAGCATACCGAGTATCCATATTGGCATTTTTGAACTGCGCAAAATTGGCCCCGTTGTCATTGAACTCAACAAAGCCGTAATCGTTCGCTTTGTATTTTTTCTGGCCAGCATTGATGTAGCCGACAATCGTAATCGGTTTTCCATCAACCATCTTGGCCGGAATCGCCAACAGTGGCTTGGTCATATTTTCAAATTTGACGTTGGTTGCCGGAAAATCATCCGGAATTTCGGCAAGATAAAACTTAGTTGCCATGTTATAACCTCTTTCTTAATTGCTACTTTTTAGTGCCACTTTTAGGCTGCTGTTTTTATTATCTTTGATTCGCACAGTGAGGCAAGCAAAAAAGAGCCTCGAAACTGTAAAAAATGAAATTTTTGTGGAAAGACAACAAAAAAAGCCCCTGCATTGCTGCAGGAGCTCGTAAGTTAGCGCAAATTATCGTATTTATTATACTTTTTGTCTTCTTTTTCTTCGGGCATGCTGAGCTGTTGGTCTCTGCCGTTTTCTTGTGGACCAGCCCAGTTATCCTTTTCGCTATCGGTCTCTTCGGAATCTTCCAAATCTTTTTTGGCTTTCGTCTTTCTGGAAGTGGTCTTTTTCTTTTTGGGTTCAGCAAATATATCGGACAAATCATAGGGCGAAACCGCGATTGCAGTTACCCCTTCATTCATTTCCGCTGCATGATTCAGAATCCAAACAAGTTTTCTCCACTGCCATTCGACCATATCGGTTCCGAGCTTTGATACGATGACGGAAGCCTCAGCTTGTTTGGCCTTGACCATCGCCTGCAAGAGACACCCGTACAGATACGGGAACTGAATTTTCGAGCCGTACTTGTCGGCGGTTTCAGTACTGCAAATCATAATTGCCACAATCGTGTTCTCGTTATTGCCCGGGCAGAATAGAACCTGACCGGGATACCGAAGCTGTTCTGGCAGCTTATGTAAGTACCACTCTTTTGCTTCCGGGAATCTCTTTGCAAATTTCTCAAGAGTCTTGGTATCCCAAGTCCCCTTGTCATTGCAAAAGCAGCAAATGATTCTGCGGCCCTTGATATCTCTGGGGATTGTCTCCCCTTTCATCAATGAAATTCTCATGTCAGGCATATTAGTCGAGCTCCGAACGATAATAGAGTTCAATGCCAAGACGCTCTTTTACGAGTTTCTTGATAAGTTCTGCACCATATCTCTGAACATTGATGCTCTGGCTGAAAGTCGGAACCGCAATATCGAGCCAGCTCAGCTTGCGCCTGTTGGCACCGACCAGCAGGCTCATGTCCTTTTCGAGCTGAGAATCAGCTTTCGGATACCAGAAAATGAAACCACAGTCAAAGCCGCCCTCCTCATTGAGATGAGCAGTTTCGATGTCTTTGATTTCGTTTTCGATTTCCGGAGTGCGCAGGAAAAGGCGAATCTGGGTTTCGACCTGCTTGACGCGGCTTTCCACTTCATCGATTTCCTTCTCGGCTCTCGCTTTCTGAACATTGTTCAGCAGCTGCGAGATTACGCCATCCGGGTTCAGATGCTTGCGTAGCCCTTCGATTTCCTTGTCTTCAATATCGTCTGCGATGACAGTATCGACATAGGAGGTATCGACCAGCGGGCTTTCAAACAGCGGAACCGCAACGCCAAAGCCGTTCACGGAAAGCACTTTCTGATTCGTGCTAAAGCGTTTGAGTGTAGGACAATCAAGATTGACCCATTCCTGAACAAAGCTTTTTGCGCGGGACAAGTCCGTGCAGCGGCGTGTGGTGGTTGCGGAAGAATACTCGTACCAGACGACTTCCTTCTCGTTCGCATACCGAATGCTGCCAACGGGCGGATTCTTGAGGTCCTGGCCGCGAATCAGCTGAACATAATCAATCTGATTGGCTTTCAGAAATGCTTCAAGAACCCAAGGGCTGACGGCTACCATGTAGTCCTTCCCTTCTTCGTAGTTACCTGCAGGCTTGATACTGCGCATGTCTTTTTTGTATGCCTTAAGCGGCGTGCTCATAGGAGTCCAATCATCGTCAAAAGTCTTGACAAAGGCTTTGGGTCCATTGCTTGTGTTTGCAAATTTAATTTCAGCTTTCATAAATCAGGGCAAGGAGACCCGCGACTTTAGTCGTGGGAGGAATTGCCCGTTCACATCCTTTCTATTAGATAATTTGTTGCAGGCTCTAATAGCCGCAATTTTTTAAATGTTACACAAGCATAGCTCACACCTCCGTGTTGCTTTCAGAAATAGCGCCGTCAATACTGGCAGCTTCAACGAGTCCACGAATGTATGTTTCTACCTTTTTGCCATAAGCCACATTGTTTAGATAATTCTCTACAACGCGAGCCGCATGTGCGCACCTGATTCGTTCATCATGGTCAAACTCTGTGCCGCCAAAGGGAATGAAGAAACAAAGCTCATGACCATCCTTATCTGTATTTTGGCCAACCAAAATTCTGAGGTCGGGGCAGTTCGAACAATGTTCCGTCTTGTTAAGTGAGGCATGGATATCATTCCCCATTATCTGTGCCAGACACGGCAAGGCAGCGCCGAACAGGTTCATGATGATTTCGTCTGGAATCTCACAGTTGAGATTAGAGAAAGTCTCCGATACCCAGTCCTTATCGTAGAGTACATCCAACAGCAAACCGCAGTGGCCGTTCAGGGTGACAACACGTTCTGAAACACCACTATCGGTGTTCAGCGCACTGTAAACGGCAGCCACGAACCGAGGAAGGTCCGATTTGGTCCGATACGTTAGGGCAGTATCTCCAGGAAGAGAAACAGCACCGTTATTGTCGGTCCAGTAGAAAATGTTTTCGATGTTGTTGAGATTCATAATGTTGAACATGGTATTTACCTCCTGTAATTTTTGATGCAAAAAGGCGGGCCTCCCGGTATGGGAAGTCCGCCTTCAAGCGAAATTATGAATTGTACGAACGCAAAACGCGCCTAGTAGATGGTATCTATCGTACAATTTTTATAATATCCTGTTCGCACATCTGCGCAAGTGCGGTAACTCAAAGTGTTTCGGAGAAAGCGTTTGCCAAATCTTCATCGGACAGGTTATTCAGGTATTCTTCGAGCACGCATTCGGCTTCCGACATATTCACGGGATAGCCGAGAAATTCTTCTACCGCCTCAGAGCCGCGAGCAAGTAGCGCATCAACGAGAATTTCGGTGCGGCATTCACGAATGGTCCGTTTCAGGTCTTTATCGGTGGTAGTACACCAGTAGTCCCCGTCGATATCACCGTGAGCTTCGATGGAATACAGAGCATCCAAAGCATTGTCAATATCATCGTCGTATTCATCGAGGATATCATCAATGCAGTGAACCTGATGCCAGTGTTCGCCGTCATCCAGCGAAACAAGGCGTTCAGAAATATCATCATTATCAGAAGGAGTCCCGGAAGCCTCAATGTCGAACACTTCACGGCTCTTTTGATTCACGCGGCATTGTGAAGCGAACGAAGCGCCGGACGAAAAGTTCGTTGCAAATTTCGCAACAATCACATCCGGTTCAGGGTCTTTGAGTGCTTCCTGGTATTCCGGCAATCCGCGATAGGCAACCCGCTTGGAGGTCCCGTCAGGTTCCAGCTCATACACAGCTGAAATCACGTGCCCTTCATTGGCAAAATTCACGATTGCCCTGCACAGATTCAGCATCACAAAATGCTTATCGTTCAGGTCATGGGAGTCTCTGTCCGCCTGAACGGTAACGAGCTTGGACGAGCCGGTCATAGTCGAGATACGGTACAGATAATCGATGTTTTGCAGCTGATACATAGAGTCATTCTCCTTTTTGCTTATCAGAGGTGGTTGCGATTTTTTCTTCGGCTTGCTTCTGCCTTTTAGCCTGTACTGCCATGCCAGCCTTATAGGCAGCATAGATGGTGAAAGCCATATACAACGTCATGACGTCATCCACTTGCTGGACCTGAATTTCCCCGTAGGCGAGGATTTTCAAGAGTTTCCAGATAGTGGTGGAGCACATAACGAGCAGACACATGATAAATTTCCAGTCCATACAATTCCTTTCGTTTTCAATCAGTCGTCATAGAACAGCCCCGGAATGATGATGTAGTCCTCAGCATGAGCTTCGATGTCTTTCAGCTGAAAACCGTTTGGGAAACACTTCCAGGAGTCGCCGTCATAAAACAGCTCACCGCATTCCGGGTTTGGATGATTGTCGAACAGTTCAGCGGCGTAGCGAAGAAGATAAGATTCGTTGGAATCCATTTCAATGGAGCGCAGGCAGGTATACATCGGCTTGGTGATGTCGATGCCTTCTGCTTTATGCTTCTGCAATGCTGCACTGAACTCAGCCATTGCCATGCACTGCGTGCGTTCCTTCATGGTTTTCGCCCATTCAATGAGTTTTTGCGGTTCGCGAAGGCCCAGAATAACATCCTCGTCTTCGATGTTTCCTGCAATCTCGGATGTTGGGTAAATATTGAGGAGAGGGTCGTCGAAAGATGTCAGACGAGACGCAAAGTTCTGAAGAAAAGTCTCAGGATTGTAGGGATTTTGCCCCATACACTTGTTCACGGTATCGATGTCGGTCTTGATTAGGCAGGTTGCGTTAAACATACAATTTTTCCTTTCTCTTGATTGATATTTGTTTTTTCGGAAATGGTTGACAGAAAGCTGTCGACACTCCTTTCTTGTAGAAAAAAAGCAGACCTACCGTAAAGATAGGTCTGCTAATTCACCTGCAGAATATGAATTGTACGCATTCGGCCAAAAGGCTGTTATCTATCGTACAGTTTCATCATACGCCGTTCGCACAATATCGCAAGAGAAAAGAAGAAAAGCCGCTGCCTCCAGCATAGGCAACGGCTTATTGCTATTTGCTTAGCGCTTTTTCAGCGTTAGCTTTGACGGAAACAAACACGCCGAGCAGCTGCTCCACGCTCGGAGCCAGCAGATAATATCTACAGCCATCCTGCTCAATCACGAAAACAATATCCCCAGACCCGGTTCGGGCAGTGCTGTTGTATTTGGCTTCAATGCCGGATGGCAGAACCACAGATTTATCGAGAGGCTTGGATTCCTTGATAGTGGCCGAGCTTGTGATAAATACCCTGCCCTGATTCGTTTCGATTTTGGCAAGAGCGTTATCCACTTCAATCATCGAATTGTTCTTAACTGGAACGCCAAAGATTGTGATGGTCGGTGCGACATCGCAAAGAACCGCTTCATCCAAAAGCTGTTGTATCACTTTGGTTTGCTGCTGTTCTTCATTCACCTTGACAAGTGCCGTGACGACAAGGCTGGTATCCTCATTGATGTTCCTTGTTCCGGATATCAAGGCGGAATCATTTATCAGAAGAAAGTTGACGCCTTCTTCCTTGTGCCCATTCACAAGAGTCATATGATAGGCCCCAACGCAGGCCGTATGGTCTTGCGTCTGATACGATACCAGGCTCCTTTCACCGATGCTCTGTATCGAAATGCAGACCGTTGTATCATCCAAAGAGAGCGGCACACAGGAATTGAGAGTCAATTTGAGTCTTTCTTTGCTTGCAACAAAATTCATGTGCGGGTCACTTGCATCAAATGGAGTGATTTCTGCCGTTTCCGGCGTTGCTGGCAATAAATGAGATACAAACTCTGCAAATTCAGCCGTTTCCGGCGTCTGCTGTACCTTCTCCGCCAACTTTTCGTGCATTCTTTGAGCGTCCCTGAACGCCCAGATGCTTGTGACAAAAATCAGCAGCATCGCCGCAATCATCAGCCCTTCAAGCTTTTCTCCGTTGTTTTTCATGGCTCTCCTCACCCGATTCCCCGCAAAAAATACTGATTCAGTTTCTAATGATACGAGCATCGCAAGAACTGGCAAGCATTGTCCCAAAACAAAAGCCACCCACCCGAAATGAGCAGATGGTTCAATGTAAGATTGGTTCAGAACGTATTAGCCCTGGAAAAATTCCTGCAGCGCTTCTACATTGGTTGCAAGAATTTTGATATTGCGGTTATTTACCGTAGAGACAAACGGGATATACCCGGTCTCTTTGTCCTGCACGTTCCCGTATCGAACAGTGAGTCCACCGGGAAAGTTCAGGGTTTTAGAGAAGGCGTTTTTATCAAAATTGAAATTGAAAGTTGATGCCAAGACAATGTCATCATTCAACTGCAGCTGCAAATAGCCATCGTCCGCTTCGATTACGACATCGTCTTTTACGGTTTCTCCAAACACAGTTGTCGCAGGAGCTGTATCGGTGATTACTGCATCAGCAAGCAGCTTTTCAATCACTGCCTCTTGTTCTGTCTCCTACCCTTCCTCGGCTTCAGCAGCAACGGTCAAAGTCAATCCTTCTCCCATCGTCCTTGTCACCGACAGGATTTCCTTGTCATCGTTCTGAAAAGTCGCGATAGAATCCTCTGTGGTTCCTTCCACCAGTGCGATTTTGTAATTTCCGATTGCGGCAGTGGAATTGCCGGAACGATACGTCACGATGCATCCGTCCTGCCCGGCAGAGGCAACAGGGATGCAGACAGTCACGTCGCCCAGCATGACCGGAACATAGGAGCTGTCATCCGGAACAATACCGTTTTTCGTCGCGGTGAAGTTCAGCTCCGGCTCCAAACCCATTGCGGTTTCGGCTGTCGCAGCCGTTTCGGCAGTTTCAGCAGTTTCAGCAGTCGCGCCATGGAACAGCAAGGGCTCCAGGCGTTCCTCATAATCTACCGTTTGCTGCAGCTCTGAAAGCTTTTGCTTGATGCAGTTCGCGTCAACGATAGCGAAAATCAGCAATGCAGCAAGTGCTGCCATGAGAATCGCCGCAAGGCATGTCATCTTTTTATTATTCTTCTGCATAAAACTCAGCTCCAAAAAGTTAATGTGATATCGTGATAATTCGAACCGTTGCAGGTATACATGATGGTCCCGCTGCCTGTCGTAGCGCTCGACCCATCCTCATACAGCAAATCATAACCAGCGTTCACGCCGCGACAGATGCCGGTACATGTAAGCGTTTGTATCGAAGTTCCGCGATAAATATAAGCTTTCGTTCCAACCGAGCAACGCTTGATTTTCCAGAACCCCTGATTCCAGTGGTCCGCAACCAGCATATAGTTTTTGAACGGAAAATATGCAGCGCTGTCCTGTGCATCCGCTGCTGCCTGGCTGACGACTGCAAACAACGCCACATTGACTCCCACGGAAGGAATCACGAGCCGCCCATACATATTCGGTCTTCTCGCCATCTCTTCCAGAACCGCGTCATTCGACACCGATGCCGTAATGGACTTCTCTTTGATGTTTGCGTTGCAGAGAGACGCGAGTCGTTTTGCTTCTCCCGCGACATTCTCATTTGAGAACGAAGCAATCGCGATTTGCGTATCGGCTCTCGTTAGAGTGGAAGCAGCCGCTGCGTTCAACGTTGGTTGTTCTTGTGCTGCCTGTACCGCTTCCGCATGAGTTGTCAGGATTCTTGCCGTGCTATCCAGCTGCCGGATTTCGAATTCCGTTTGCTTCAGCCACAAAAAATTGATGATTGCGAAAATAAATATCAGGCAATACCCGACTTTCATAAAATATAGCTTCAATGTTTTTATCCTTCTACCGTTGATTTTTCAGTTTCGTATCACTGTTCTTAATCATACGCAATTCGCACAGCTTGGCAACAAAAAACGCCTACCCAAAATGGGCAGGCGATGAGGCAAATTAACTATTTGGTTTTCATGATGCAAAGGCCGATATATTTTCTGCCATTGGGTGCCGTATACGGTTCAATCCCAACCTCAACATCCTGTGTGCCGGTTCCCTCTTTGTTCTGAATCGTAGCTTCGACGGTTTTCCCGGAAAGAAGAGCTTTGGCGACATCAGCATCCACATCAAGCTCATTGCTATACAGCTTCGATTTCTTCCAAAGTGCAGCGCCACAGGACTTGTTTGTACAAGTGAACGCCTTAGCCGTCTCTGCGACAGGCTTACCGCAGAACGGGCATTTCCCAACTTTGCTGCCAAATGACATGCCAGACTTATCAAATTCAAAATGATAGGCAATGTGGTCTCCGGAAAAATCGCAAATTAGAATACAGTCATATTTCTTTCCCGTCTTAGCACTCGTACAACCCTTGAGCGGGGCTTTGCCTTTTGTGAGCAGAGCCATCGCTGTCGTCTTAGTCATCTCTTTGCCGAGCGCTTCCAGGAACTTGTTCTTCTTCCAGATTGCGACCGGGCATCGTTTCCCGTCAGAGCCTTTCCCGGTACATGCGTAGGCAACCTTCGTTTCCACGACGTCCTTGCCGCATTTCGGGCACTGGCAGAGGACCGGATACTTGCCAGAGACCCCCTGCGCAGCTTCAATCGTCACGTCCTTCGACATGATACTTTCAAGGGTCTGTTTCGTAAACTCAAGAACCTGAACGCGGGTCAGGTTTCCGTCCTTGATGGAATGCAGCTGCTTGGAGAGGTTGACGGTCACGGGAACATCCAAAACGATGCCCAGCTTATCCATGATATCGACCAGCTGGAATCCGGCAGGTTCACCGTAATACACGCCCTTTTTGAGGGAAATGTACCGGCTCTTGACACACCGGTCTACCGTGTCGGCTCGAGTTGCTTCGGTGCAGATGGTAGCATCAGAAAGAATCTCTTTCCATTCGGCATCGGTATACTCAGTGTCTTCTTTCTCAGCACCACGCATCGGGGCAACCATCCAGTTGTTGAGACTTTCAACCGTATAACGTTTCGGAGGCGTTGTCATCTTACCGACCAGCTGGAAATTGATGTTTACAGCATCACCCTTATTGAGTTTCGGAAGCATCTTGTCGCCATTTGACGGTTTCTCAAATTTCCGCCAACCGGACGTAACCTGTACATCACCTTTCAGCGTGAAATCCTCATCATGGCAATGAATGACAATCGTGGTCCGGTCCACGGTGCAATCCTCTGTACAGAAGACAGCACAAAATCGATTCAGAATACATTCAAAGACTGTTTTCTGTGCTCCTGCCAATGTCCCTGGCCACTTACCGGTCGGGGTGATAGCAGAGTGAGCTTCGATTTTACTGTCGTCATAAATTGATTTAAGACCCGGCTTATTGACAAGGCCCATAATTCCGTTCTGCGCTAAACCTCTGATGGCGGCGTCCACCTTGACGGTTTCATTCGTCGCAAGGTAGCTGCTGTTGGTGCGCGGATAGGTGACGAATCCGCCTTCGTACAGACTCTGTGTTGCAGCAAGGACATCTGCCGGGGACAGGGTCTTATCGGCCTTACAGGCAAAGCTCTGCAAGTCGCTCATGGAAAAGAGCTTGCCGGGATTGATGGTCTTGCGCTCGGTCTTGACGCTCGTGACGGTCGCACCTGCCCGGTTGAAGGCGTCCGCCAATGCCTGAGCTTCGGCTTCATGCCCTTCCTCAAAGGTCCGTTTACTGGTCAGTTCAATATCTTCACCGTTCGTCTTTTCCTTGCTGGACACGGCAGAATACGGTTTCGGAACAAAATCCTGAATTGCCTTTTCGCGTTCAATGACATGGGCGACAATCGGGCAGACACAGCGGCCAATGCGGATAAAAGAGCCTGCCTTAATAGAAGCATACCGGGTCAGTTCAATTCCCAAGAGCCAGTCCATCTCGCTGCGGGTCTCTGCGGAGGAGGAAAAATCCGCATACCCATCATTAGGTTTTGCCGTCTCAAATGCCTGTTTGACGGTCTTGTTGGTCGTATCGGGCAGCCAGAGCCGGTAGATGGGTTTCGGCTTTTTGAGTCCATACTGGATAATTTCATCAACGAGCCGCTGCCCTTCCCGGTCAGGGTCTCCGGCATTATAAATCCTATCAACGTCTGTGCGGTTCATCAGACTGTTGATAGTTCGAATCAAGCCCTTGACATTGTCCTTCCCCTCGAACTTGAAATTCCAGTTGTCGGGAAAGAACGGAAGCCGTTCCATCGTCCAGGAATGTTTTTTCCCCGGCTCGTAATCCGGAAAATACGCATCCAGGTCAATGAGTTCATATAGATGGCCAACGGAGGAAGCCACGATATAATTCTGGCTTTCCAGCCATGTATTCCGGTCTTTTCCCTGCCGTGTGAACTGTTCGTTCTTCCACCAGGTAAGCCCTGACGCAATGCTGCGTCCAAGCGAAGGCTTCTCAGCGATTACCAGTGTCTTTGCCATTGTTGTCCTCTCTAGTCTAAGCCATTGATGACTGTCTCATACCGGCTGACATCCTGTATTGGCCGCCCGTGCAGCTTGTAATATACTCCAGCAAAACTTCCCGCGACAGCCGAAATGAGCTTTCGGTCTCCGGCAACATCCTGCGCTGCCATGTGGATGCAGGAATCGAAGCTCTTAGATTTCTCAAAACAATACAGAGCTAGAATCAAAGTCGATGCGATATTCCCACTGTTCTCGACTTTTTCAGAATTCAAAATCTGGTCAAGCTGTTCGCCAAGAGCCGCAACGGAATACCTGCCGCCAACCGTTATAACGGCCATTTCAACGGCCTTTCGTTTGTTTCTTTCTCCCTGCGCAAGTTGACGTATAATTTCTGCATAAATACACGAACACAGCACCGCGTCATTGGTGCTGTGAGTCATGGCGGCGACATCCGTCACGGTATTGAGCAGCTGGATGTCATAGACCGGCAGGAATGCAAGCGGAAGGATTCGAACCATGACTTGTGCTTCCGTGCAGCTCTTTTCGGAATTGCCCAGGGTTAGAAGAATTTGATTCCTGATGGCATCACATGAAACGAGCCCGTGACGGGATTCAATCCCCTTCATCGTGGCTAAGAGAATTTTACTGTTCAGGCCCAATGTTTGATTCAGAGCGTTCGGAGAAGCCTTGCCAGGATTCAGACTTGGATTCAAAGCAGCCTGTTCGCCCAGAATAAAACCCGTTAAGCCAGAGGCGGAAGGAGAAAGCTGCGGTTTTAGAAAATACTCAAAGCACATAGCTGTTTCCTTTCCGGCTTATAGTTTTCAGCAAAAAGTTCCCGGTGGGTTCCGGGAACGGATGATGTCAGCGGTACTTTTCCTGAATCTCTTCCTGTGTTGCCAGGCGCGGTTCGCGGGATTTCGAGATGACGAACGGTGTGCAGTATTCGTTCAGCCAATCGATATCACCCCGGTCAATCTGGCTGAAAATCTGGCAAAGGGCATTGACATGAACCCCGGCCCTGGCAGCAGCTCTCAGGAGGTCGCGGCGGCCGTTGAAGATATCGTGGCGGCACTGGTCGTAGAAGACAAACACCATCCGCCGATTGTTCTGGTACTCGTTGTCATCCTCATTGCCCAAGAACATGCGGGATTCCCCGTTATTGGCGATATCGACGGCCTTTCCGATTGCTTCCCCTGCGCCATCCTGCAGTGCAAAGAGGAGCTTGCCATGAGGCTTGCTGCCATAGGTGTCGGAAACCATCCGGCAGATACGCTCAAACTCCCGGTCAAAGCCGATGTAGATGATGACATTGTTCACATCGCGAATCGTCTCAACCACTTCCCTGGCAGCCCAGCGGGTCTTACCCGCTCCGGGCCGTCCAGCAATCACGTTAATGCGAGTACCAGTGTCCATAGCTTTTACTCCTTGTCACTCAGTTTCAGTCGAGTCATCCTGAATTTTGACTTCTTCGACTTTGGTTTTCGGTTCGTCGTCCTCGTCATCCTCATCATTGTCATCGCCTTTGGCGGCAGCAGCTGCTTCCGCTTCAGCCAGGCGTTCCTCGGATTCATCCATCTTGCGAACAAGCTCATCGAAGGTCAGCTTGTGGTCTTCTTTTTTGGGTTCGGAAGGCTTAGCAACTTCTTTCGGCTCTTCCGGCTCCTCGGGGTCCTCAGGGTATTTTTCATCAGGCTCGATTTTCACAATCACGTGGTCGCTGAAAGTCACATAAGCAACAGCAGCAACCGTCACAGCACCAATCACGGCAAGAATATTTTTCAGCATGATAAAAACCGCCTTTCGAGTTTGTGGGTATTTACGATACTTTCAAGTGTACGGGATTCGCAATGGAATACAAGTATCTGCCAAAAGATTTAGCAACCAGGCTCACCGAGGCTTATGCAGACGTTCTGAACGATGCATTTATGGGCGGGGGTGTGAGGTTTCCAGCGAAAGTGCAGGCAAGGTCAAGCTTTTTCCTCGAACCGTTTCCTACGCTGCTCTGTATAGCGTTTGAGTTCTGCCAGGGAGACGACCTTCACGAGGATTCGCTGAGAGGTCGGGAAGTTTCGCATCACGCCGATGCCTTTCAGGATACGCCAGTAATCGTCCGGAGTGACCTGCCGGATGGTGTAAATCGGACCCTGAGTCAATTCCATGACATAGTTCCCAACCATGATACGGATTCGTTCCCGTTCCTCCAGCTGAATCAGCGAAACATCCTCGTCCACCATCACGCGCACAACTGCGAGCGGGGTGAATTTCGGATGCAGGTTTCCGTTCATGTCAGGTTCAGGAGTAAGGCCGTCCGCGATGTAATCGAGGAACCGCCAGGGCGTGACCCGGTCTCCGTCGAAAACCGGAGCAATCATTTCGGTTTCCGGGACTAATTCGGTGCGAAGGATTTTTGTACCAGCCGGAAGGTCTTTGAGCAGAGATTCCGAGATTTCCTGTTTCATCAAGTCGGCCTTTTCATCGGTCAGGTCATCGATATTGGGGCTGACAACATAGTCGTAATGGACTTCGAGACCGTTCAGCAAAGCCGTAATGCGAAGATAGATTTTATCAAGCTTCAAAGAATTGTTTCCCTCCAACAAAGGCAAGATGTTTTATGAATTTTGCAGCCATCACGATAACGCTCAGCAGCATCACGGGAGCGGATGCAAGGATAACTGCGAACGCCACACACTGGATGACCTGCAAGGCAAACCAGGTGGGAAAGATATTGTCCCGGAACAGACAGAAGGCAAAGACCACAAGACCAATACAGAACCACGACCCCTTGATGTCGTATTTGCTCGGGCATGCATGATACGCTATTTGGCTCATGACGATTGCGAGAATCCAGAGAGCCGGGTGCTTGAAACAGTCATTGCCAAGACTCGACCAGAACCCAAGAAGCAGCTGGCTCATGGTGCAAATCTGAACCATGCCGAGGATTCCCGGTGCAATGCCGATAAGGGTTTGCTGGATGCAGCGCAGTGGATAAAGACCACGCGGCGTATAGTTCACATAACCGAGAACCTCATCGTCCTGTTTCTGGAAAATTTTGTACAGCTTCACGCCATCGATTCGAGCACCGGTGAAGATGGCAACCAGGAGATGGGAAAGCTCGTGGTGGATAACGCCGATTGCAGTAACACGGGTATCGTAGAACCTTGCCGTCTTAGTGCCGAACGCTTTCATGACAAGCCAGAGACTCAAGTTCCGGCCAAGCCATTCGATAGCAAGAATCACCACAATGGTCAAGACAAGGCATTGTCCCTGCCAGGCATCGAGATGTTCAAGAATTCTGCTGCTGTTCACACAATCACCTTCCGCACGCATTGGCACTCACAGGTTCCCAGCCGTTTCAAGCAGCAGAGTTTCGGAACCTGCCACGGTGGGAAGCTGGCAGATGCGATACGGCAAAGGCAGGCATATTGGCAGTCAGGTTTGTTTGCCTTGCAGATGCACAAGTACCGATATCGCTTCATGTCCAGCTCCTCCTGCTATGATTTAATTATACCATGAGCCGAACATGCCCTCAATGCGAAGGGCGAATTGTTAGCAGTTTAGACACAAATGCAAGAAGCAAGGAATCCAGGCAGCCGAAGCCCAATGGAGCAGCTACGCAAGCTAAGACCCGGGATGTAGGATGAGCAGCTACGCGAATGCCAGGGAGCAAAGAAGCACCAGCCCAAAAGCAAGGCAGCTACGCTCCAGGCGGCAGTGGACATAACTCGCAACAACCCGCAACGGCCGCCAAATTGCAGCTAAGGAATAGTGGGTTTCCTAAGGCAAAGCTATGACAAAGCCAATCCCAAGGAACTCAAAGCCAATCCTAAGCAATCCTAAGCTAACTCTAAGCCAATCCTTCTCAGTTCAAATCTAGTAGTCCCTCTTACTTATCAATGCCCTTTATATATAATATAGAGCTCTACTAAGGGGACGCGAACAAACGCCTGAAAAACATTGCCAAGCCGTTTGACATTCTTAGGCAGGGTCCGTTTTTCAGGGGAAATCGGGCTCCTGGACTCCTATTACCAGTCCAGCCGACTATAAATTTTTAAGTCGGAAAAGCCGTCATGGCCGCCACGTGGGCCACTGCATCCGTCCGCAGTTCAGCTATCAGCCCCAAAAGGGCGGGATTCGTGTTGATTTCCTTTGGATTTTGTTCTCGCTCGCAAGCGGGCGTGTCCTCCGAAAGGGTACACTTATCCTGAGATTTTGAAGTCACAGCTAAAACGCGAAAATATTGTAGCGTTTGCCAGCATTTGTGGTCCGTCAAGTCCTCTACCAGCATCCCGGCATTGCGAGCGTGACTCCTCAGCCGCAGCCTTTCGGGAATTTTGTTCTCACTCATAAATGGGCGTGTCCTTCTCGAACGTGTGAGTCTAAATTTTGCCTCACCGGGACTGTCAATAGTGAATTGAACCTTGCACAAAAGGAAGAGATTCGCTTCAAATCCTGCACATCAACCCGGCAAACTTATGTTCTCGCTCTTAAAAGGGTGTGTCCGTTTGCCGACCAGAGATACGGGTTCAAATTGTAATGACTTCCAGCATATAGCTTTTTAAGGTTCTATTCGCGCAAAAAGTATGGAATTGTGAAGGTACTAAAAAGGTTCAGGTTGCAACTTGCCGCGTTCGGCCGTAGTCAAAGTGCCTTTGAACTTTGCCAACGCCATCCCAGAGCTGACTTATCGCAGAGCAGCAGCTGGTCGCATAGTTGTTCAGAGCATCCTTGACGGAGTGCCAACCTTTGTGGAATTGAGGTTCAAAGCACAGCTGATTGTACGCATCACTGAATGGAGCAAAAGGCACATTGTCGTCCGGCTTGTTGTCATCCTTAGAAGAGTCCTTCTTCTCAGTAGTGACGGTCTCGGTACTGTCAGCAGCCTTGGCGGTCGCAACCGTCTCAACAGTTTCAGCGGATTCAGCAGTCACAGTAGCTTCATTAGCTTCCTGCGGCTTTGCCGTTTCCAGTTCGTCAGCATTCTTCGGTTCGGGAGTCTCCACGATAACCGTGACGTGACCAACGAGCTTATTGACCGCCTTGTCAACGAGCATGAGGTCTTCCTCAGACACGAAGTCGAAGGACCGGTTCAGAGCGTTGAACACCGTGTTCCGGTTGACGCCCATCAATTCAGCAACCTTTTGCTTCTGGTATCCCATCTCAACGAGCCGCTGAGCCGTCAGGTTCTTGACGCGGAATGCCTGTTGTTCCTTCTCCACGATATCAAGACCACGCACTTTCGCCTGCTCATAGACAGTAGGAACCGAGATTTTCAGTTCCTTTGCAATGGCGTGGGCGGACAACCCGGAAGCATAGAGTTCCGGGATGCGGTCATAGATGACCATGCGCTGTTTCCGGTGTTCCTGAGCCTCGTACTTCTGACGATGGTTCCGGATGCGGTAGTCGGGAATGATACCATGATTGATGAGAACACCGAGCATGTAACGGTCAGCCTTGGAGCTTGCAATCGGAGGCGGGATTTCACCTTTTTCGTAACGCTTCGGCTTGGATTCGTCCTTTTTCCCCTCCGCCTTAGGATTCTTGAGAGCGCTCGCGGGAATACCGGAGAGTGCTTCAATCGTCGAGTTCTTGCAAGGATATTTGCAGGTGGAAACAAGATGTGCAACTTCCTTGTCAGAGAGAGGCTGAGAAAAAGTGCGGTTGATGAGCTGCGCCTTATCCATATCCGGATGACCACCCCGGTCATAGCAGGTGGAAAGTACAGCCAAGAGGGTGTTGTGGCGGTTTCCTTCGCCACACGGATTTGCCTGAAGGTATCGAAGCGCCAGTTCAAAGCGACAGACAAAGTTTGCTTTCCGTTCTTCCTTCTTCTTGTAATTGTTCAGAACGTCAAGAAGATGCGGATAGCGCATGCACATTGCCGCAAAACGCTTTTTAGCCCAGTCGAGGATTTCGTCCTCAGTCTTGTTGAAGTTTGCATCAGACGGAGCAACTTTCTCATCAACAAAGCGATAAGGGACTTCATACTGGTCTGCGAGCTTCAGCAAATTGAAGGGCTTTCCTTCAGGGACCCGAATACAATGGCAGCAGCGTTTTGCCTTGGTGTTGTAAGTACCAGGCAGACGAGCAACGCGATTGGTTTCATGCACTGCCTTATCCAGCTCAACATTCTCCGTGAACTGGGCCTTTTCAATCAACTCATTCAGCTTGAGAGAAATTGCTCTATGTACGCCGCTGTAGGCCAAGCCGTAAGAGAGATTGTTCGGGTTGCAGGGCTCAAGAAACACAAATAAGCCAACACCACGGCCGCTGTTGGAAACTGCACAATCCGGAATCTCATGATGATTCACGGCATCCAGTACAATTTCACTGATGCGGTCGCTGATGTCAGCTGGTGCGTTTTCATCGTGGCAATCAATGTCAAAGAACAACATGCGCAGCTTTTCGACATCCGCCTTACAACGGATACCTTTTCCGCGCAGAGATTTCTGAGGATGGAATGTATTGATGGAGAAGTAGATGTTGGTGGAGGTATCCCAATAAGTCGGGGTCCCGTATTTCGGGCTGATTTTATCAAAGATGCGCTCACGAACACCGGCTTCAAGAGACTCGGAATTGACTTGGGCAACGGTTTTCATTTTCTCTTCCCCGTTTGTCCGAACCAAAAACTGAGTCACGCCATCAGCGTTCACATTGCTCAGCAGCTTTACAAATGCGTCATCAAGGGCAGTGCAGCCAAGTGCCTGTCCGAAGATGGTATTCGTTTTTGTAAAGCTGCTATTCAACATTGATGTGTCCTTCTGATTTTGTATTCAGGTGTTGGGATTTTGACCCATACTTTCATTTTCCGCGATTCGCACATCCTCGCTAGATAACAGCTCTACAAACTAAACACTAATTAACAAGAGAATTTTGTAAATAATGCACAAAACAAGCCTGGAACATAATCCAGGGTCGATTGAAACACTCAAAAGATTTGTCCCGAAAGCAGTCAGTATTTTGGATTCTGCTGAACGCATGTACAAAAATACCCCTGACCGAAAATACCGGTCAAGGGCAGGTTTTTTTAGGTTTGTGAAGGCACAAACACAACGAAATAATCGTCTTTATATCCTTGTGTCCACCCGGAAAGCTGGTTTAGATATTCAATGCAGGGACCGCTTTGGGAACGCCTTAAAAGGATGGCATCAAAGTCAAATTGGTTCATACAGTCTTCCATGCCAGTGTCGGTGGAATAGCTCATGAATGCAAAATTCACACTTGCTTCGATAACATCATCAGGGAACAGGTCTGCTCTGGAATCCGCAAAGCTTTTGATGCCATGATAGATGCAATATCCGCCGTCATTGTAGGAGGTATAGAGCCGCTGCGGGTTGAGGTCTTGGATGTATGAGACAAGGTCAGCTGTGATGTAATCCCCCGTCTTACCGGGGTCGTTGGCCATGGAAGGTGCATAGACAGCAGATACGAGAACGAGCACGGCAGCTGCAGCGATAGTGTATTTCTTGGTGTTTCCCGCCCAGGAACTGTTGGGCCTGCCGCCAGCTTTCCACATCCGGTTTTCCTGTGCGGAGATAAGAGAACCGAGGAATCGATAGATGAGAGGAGTCATAATAATGACCCAATAGCTGCGGATTCGGACATACATTGCGGTCATGAACAGGCAGCAGAGATACGGGGCAAATTCTGTGAGCTTTACCTTCATTTTGTAGGCTACAATCAGGAACAGGAAGGCAAGGCACAGAAACACAACTTCATTGGCCAGATGGCTCGGCATCCACTCAGAGACATATTTCTTGGTCGTCTCGTTGTTCGTCACAAAGAAATAGATATAGAGCTTGACGCCGTATGGATTTAGAAGTCCAGCCAGAATATCGGAAAGAAAGACCTGGAACAGAGCACGGAACCGTTTTTTCGAGTCGCCCCTTTCGTTATAGATATCAAAGGCATTGATGTTAGGAGCAAAGCACAGGACCAAGAATAGCAGATTGAACGCGAACAGAATTGGCAGTGCCCCGCCGTGCAGGTTCGCCCAAAGAACGCTCACGACAGGAAGCAGCCAGCGGAGCTTTGTGTCAGGTTCTTCATAAACTTTGTTCAGCAGATAAAATCCGACAGTAAAGAGTGTTAAGCCGATGTTTTGCGGTCTTCCTGCCCAGTCGAGCGGCAGCGTGACAAGAGCCAAAGCCAGGATATTCATGAAAGGGTCTTTGATTTGTCTGCCCCAGATATATTCAATGAACAGGCAATAAGCAAAGACGGTCACCGCGATGAACGCAAGCATTCCGTAAACAGGATTCACAGAAATGCAGGAGAAAGCGTAAAGAATCAGGCTGCCGAGCCAGGAATGAGCCGTCTCCTGCAAATCAAGTCCCGGCCCCAGCCAGGAGAAAGTATCCTGAGTTGGAATAGCTTTATCTTGCCAGATACTTTTTCCCAGGGTAATATGCCAAAAATAATCGCTGTCAACGACTCCTTGCCGTTCTGCCATAATGACAGTAATGGCAGTTACGATGATGGACGCGAATAGATAGAGTGTTTTATTTGACCTTTTGGCTTTGATTGCAAGCATAATGATTCCTCCTAAAAACAAAAACGGGCAGACCCATGGAGGTCTGTCCGTTATTTTGAGTCTTAATTTTAGAGTATGCGATTCGCAAGAAAAGGCAAATCAGATGATGTTTCGTTTTTCGAGTGCTCGGAGCATTGTACGGTATACATGCGTATTTGGGCAATAGCCAGGGCCAAAAAATACAGCGTCGCTCGTTCCGAGTGTAATACATAGTGCAGCCGCGACAGCTGGGCTTCGGGAATATCCAGCATCACAATGCACAATAATTTGAGAGACTTTATCTTTGTACTTCAGAAAAGCATCGATAATTTGGTTTGCATCGTCCTCCCTCATAGGGATTAACCCGCCAATAGTTGCTGAAGCATCGATGTCGTCAAATTGCAAAAATTCCACATGGCGAACCATATCATTCGGCGCTTGCTCTAGTATTTCAGGGATGGTGTCGTCTGTACTGGAAATCGAGACGATGAGGGTTGGCTCCATAATGTTATCGGTATCATATTCGGGACCATATCCTTCTACTGCTGCCAAGCATTGTGTACGGTACATTGTTTTTATTTTCATAGTTTTTTCCTGTTTCATTGCGATTTACCCTCCTGCATTTATGATTTCTATATTTTTATTATCCGTGGCTCGCACGATTTTGCATCAAAAAAGCTGCCTATCTGAAGATAGACAGCTCTGGATTATATACACGTAGGTCTGGAATTTTGAGCCCTATATCTTATTGCTGTTCCAAACCGCACAAGTCACCGAAGCGACGATACAGCCACCGGCGATGTGGAGCATCAGAACCGCAATATTGATGAGAGCACCGAGTGTTTCGTGGCTGAGACCGGAATTGAAGATACCGATATCAGCAATTAGGGATATCGCCATTATCACGAATGCTCCTGCAGCTGCAAAACAGCCAATTGCGGGCTTGGAATTCTTCATCCAACCAAACGTTTCTTTGGCCTTGGATATGAACTTGAGCCCGTCCTTCTCAATGTAGAAATATCGCTCTCTCGTCGCGCAAGCCGAGACATACAAGGCAGCCAGCGCAGAGGCCACGCCGAAAATGCAGAATACGACGGTTCCGGTCCTGACAAAAGAACTCAGGACTAGCATCAGAATGGATTCCGACGTCAGCGGAGTTACAGCTTTCAGCAGAGACTGAATCAGAATGAGAAGCAGGGTGACTCCGATTGCTTCCGCTGCGATGATGGCGGATATAGCGGAAATTCGTGCCGCAGCGTAGTCGTTGCGAATAGTATTAGATTTCATAGTTTTACACTCCTTTGATTTGTGCTCAAGCGATACCGTGAATCGTCTGAAGCAAATAAACTTTGTTAGACTTGTTGCTGAGCCAGAGCCTTTCTGCTGCCGGGTCCATCAAGCCAAACCGCTTGTGAACTGCGTGCAGAAAGCAGGCTTTGATTTCAGTGTCCGATGAGGTATACGATACGCGGGCGCACCGGATATCCATCTCGTTAAACTCGTGTTCGAAGAACAACGTCAGCAGAAGAAATTCTTCGTGGGTATCATGGACCCCATCCTGATAGAGAGAACCGTCCTCGTTCAGAATGGTTGCTTGTGTATTCTCACACATGTGCTGGCGAACCATGAGGTTCACGGCATCAGGTCCCAAACGGAAGTCCTTCTGCGTCGGGTTTTCGTAGAAGTGGTACAGGTTCGGGCAGAGATGATTCATCACATATCGAACTTGCTCCTCTTCTGTCCCCTTGTCAGCAGCATCCGCAAACCATTTGGGAAATCTTGCATAGGAATAGGAATTCTGCGGCAGGTAGAGCTTTTCGAGCAAAGCCTCGACTCTCTTCCCCGACTCAGACGGTTCATATTCGTGTTTGTCTGCTTTCTGGATAAGATACTGCGACCAATCCAGGGGTGAATCAAATCCGTGGTATTTCATAATGTTAACCTCCTTATGCGGCTGCATCGTAAGACACAACACCAGCGACCAGATACCGATTTTTGCAGCCCGTAAGTTTCTGAGCCGCAGTTTCTGCAAAGCGCAGATATGCGGTCATCAAGGTGCTGTCAGACAGTCGATAAGCGTCAATGGAAACAACAGACAAAACGACCAAGTTGCCGTGTTCATCCAGAACGGATTTCCAGCTGTTTGCCTCACAGATGCTTTGCATTTCATCAAGACACTTTGGCGCAGCCGGGATAATTGCCTTGACAAGGATTCTGGCTTTGCCATTGTAAAGTGGAACGGAACGGCCAATGCCGCCTAAAACCTTGAACATAAGAGCACCTCCAGTGTTTTGCTTTTACGCCATGTTCTGCTCGAATACAGCGTAGAAGTTGTGATAGTGTTCAAAATCATCCTTGGCCCACTCACCTGCAATGTACAGTGGTAGGTCATCGAATTCTTTGCAATCGTCGAGAGTGTACGGAACGGCATTACCGTGGCATCCGTTTTTCTTATCATCCGCAAGCATTTCATCGGCCGCTTTTTTAGCCGACGCAAGGTTCGTATACGCCTTGCCGCAAACAGCAACAGAATCAAACGTTCCGATGTTCTCGTTGGAATAATGGGACAGGATAACATAGCACTTTTTTTCACTGCTCAAGGTGTTTAGTGCCATAGTTGCGCCGTCTACATAGCCGTAGCAGTAGGCGGCATTGTAGCAAGTTCGGTCTTCGTAGCTGTTCGCCTCGCGGTTTTTAGCTTCGATAAGTTTGCGGATAGTTTCTTTGTTATCAGACATAATAAATACCTCCATAGTTGCGATGTTAAAGCGGATAAGAACAACGGTGCCCTATGACGTTCGTCCGTTCTGCGCAGCTTCGCCGAAATAGGAATCGACGACCTCCTTTGCGAATGCAAAGTAGGTTTCGCGGTCCTCTTCCGTGACCTGTTCGGCAAGAACAGGTGTGTTCAGCTTCACGCACAGACGATTGGCAAAGTTCACCTGAGCCATCAACCCTTCGTGCAGCGCTCGACGATGACGGTCAAGTCCCATGACATACTGTCGGAACTCTTCACCATCCATCGTGAAGCGTGCGTGTTGTATCTGGACTTCCTGGCTCGTCACTATGTTGACGTAGTCAACACAGGTTTTGAGCATCTCGACAACGTCTTCAACGCAGTCGTTCAGCAGTTCAGAGGCCATAAGGGCGGTGTACAGGTCGTTGACCTTGCAGCAGAGGGTGTTGTTGCGGCTATTCAGATTGATACTCATACTTCTCCCCTTAACGCGGGGTCATCGTGCGGCTCTTGGCTTTTGCCTCCACCGCAATGTGGACCCCGTAAAGGGTTTGGATTGATTTACTTGTTACAGATGCTTCCGGCTGAACCGGTCGTATAATAGGTGTTGAGAACCTCTTTGGCGAACGCAGCGTAGGCCGGGGAATTGGCAAGGGAATACATGTTGCCGGAGTTCATTTCGGTTTCAATTGCGTTTGCCACATCTCCAGCAATCGGTTCCGTGTTATATTTTTTGCACAGTCGATTGAGCGAAGCGACATTAGCAGTTGCATTCTCAAGCAGATTGATGCGGGCAGAATCGACGCTGCGATAAAAAATGCGGTAGCTTGCAGCATCCATCGTGATACGAGCTTGCTGAATCATGATTTCCTGTTCTGCTAAGAACTTGGCATAGTTTGCAAGACCGTTGAGACTGTCAACGACCATAAAGGCAAGGTCGCTATCACCAGCCTTCTGCATCGCTTCGTATAGTGCTGCGACTTTCTTTGTGAGAAGAGTGTTCTGGTTATTAGGGTTAAAATTCATAAAATCGGTCCTTTCTTTTTCGTGTAAACAAAAAAAGCAGGCCCATCCGAAGATGAGTCTGCTTTCTGCTACAGGTTGTGAATAACTATGGATTTGCTGGTATCCATCGTACAAGACTGATTTTATCCAATCCGCAAGCGCGGTCAAGCGAAATCAGCCTTTGTATCCCTTGGATATTTTTTTGGCCAGATACACCTGGCCTTTGGGGGTAATCAGCGTCTTACGCGATGTATGGTAAGTGGTGCCAACATAGTACACCGTTTCCTTAACCTCGAAGATTCCCTGGTCGATGTAGCGCTGGTAAGCAACATTTGCAGAGTCAATATACTTTTCTTTGCGCAGCCACGCCATCAGACGGTTGCGGCCGATGTTGATACGGTCGTTGGCAAGACATTTTGCAAACTCGCCGAAATCGACGCTGTTCACGGATGCACTCACTGCACGGTGGAACTCGACGCTCTCCTGCTGTACGCCAATGATGTTGTCCTGATTTTTGACGGCTTCCAGAGAATTGACAAGCAAAGCCTTGGTTTTGGCGTCCGTGTTCGGGAGCCAATTATCCACAAAGACCACAGGGTCGTTTACATAGCCGCCAGTCTGGCGAATTCGGGGCAGGAGCTCGTCAAAGACCCAGGTCTCAAACTGCTCTGCCTCGGGCTTGTTAGAGCGGCAGATTAGACGATACACGTTGCCTTCCGAGATGAACTTGATGATGCGGGGAACGCCGTTCACATCCGCTCTGCCAGCCTTGATGCCATCGTGGCGGCAATGTATGTTCAGCTCATGGCTGGGGTTCGAGTAGCCCAACGCCGAGCAAACATCTGCGGCACAAAAATAAAATTTGTTGTCGTCCTCCATGATGCGCAATTCACCGAACATCTCGGACAAAAAGACTTCAGGTATACGGTTGTTCATAGTATTTTACCTCCAATAGTACCCTAACAAATCGTTAGGTCACGCCTGTTTTTTGACGATGGTATGTACGAATGGTTTTGCAAAAGTAGTCGCGAAATTATTCGCTGTACACGCATTTTGCCGGAACCTCTGCCCCGCATTTGGAGCACTCAAACAGGTCCTCGGCATCGGGAGAATGAGTTACCTCATCGCAGTTGGTCTCGGCCTTGATGAACTCGCCGTCCTCATCAACAAGCCAGGTCTGAGTGACGTGTGCTGTCGCATGGAACGTAGTGCTTCCACACTTAGGGCACGGACCGATTTTTAGGTTTGCAATCATTGTTGTTAATTCCTTTCTTTCTTGTGTTCGCGCAAATAAAAAAGGCAGACTCACCCGAAAGTGAATCTGCCTTCATTGTGCGAGATTGTGAATTGTACGAACGCTAAAAATGCGCCTGGTAGATGGTATCTATCGTACAGCTTTTATTATCAGCCTTTCGCAAGCAGTGTCAACAAAAAAAGCCCCCTCATCCCAAGCGGGACGAAGGGGCGTCTATATTATTTCGTGTCTTTCTCAGCCGCGCAGCGAGCCCAGAAATCATCATCCATTGGGATGAACGTCAGGTGATAGCTGGTGTCGGGTTCGGAATCATCCGTAATGATGAATCCGTCCGGTACGCTTTTAATGGAAACGGCTACATTCGTTTTGTTCAAAAAGTTGCGGTAGCAATCCATCGGGGCCTCGGGGCCGGGCTTGAGCAGATAAGTGCCGATATCGCTGGTTTCACCGTTGCGGGTACAGGTGATTTTATAAAGTTCCTTTGTAAACATATTAGTTCTCCTTTCAGAAGTTGCCAATGACATCAAAATCAATGTCATAGTCGTCAAAAACGTCCATCGTTTCAAAGTAATGGCTTTCATCGACCAGAATAAGCCGATGGCAGTCGAGTGAATACGGAATTGCCTCCTGAGCAAGTGCGGCGCATGCGGCAGCAAGGCCAAACGCTAAGATTTTAGTAATACGAAATACCTCCTTCATTCAGGTTGGAAACTTACATCATTGCAAAAGAAAGCTTCAACAGCGGCGCTGTAATCATTATTGCTTACCGATATACAGCACTCGCCGTGTACTCGGTAAGGAATATGTGCTTCTTTCAAAGCTGCAACGGCTTCCTCCGTGTTATAAATAAAAAATCTAGCCATTATCATTCCTCACAATTTACATCCAGAGCGCTTTGCGATTTTCACAGGCAGCCGCAGTTTGTTTCCTGAAGAATACCGAGCGCAATGCTCGTTTCAAGGATTTCGCGGGAAAAAAGTTTATTCAGCATCGTCTGGCACCTTCTTCCCTTGTGCGTCATAGCGCGTATCCCACTGAGCAATCTGCTCATCTCCTGCAATACCACGGAGACTCAGCAAACAACCGTTTTGCGGGTGACACCAGATGGTGCTTGGTGCTTCGTTTTCGAGGAAAGCGCCGCAAAACGGGCAAGGCTTCTTAGGACTGATTTTGTTGGGACGCAGCATGTTTATACCTCCTCGTATTCAACGTCATACTCCTCGAATGCATCGAGGACATCATCGTAGAAAGAATCATCTACCATGATGCGGTCTCCATCATCCAAATCGTAGTCGATGTCGTAAAGGTTAAGAGCATCGCATGCCTCATCCAAGTTTGGCGTATAGAAACGAACCATTTTTGTCACCTCATGTTATTTGTACGGCTCATCAAACGAGCCGTCTACGGTTTCTTTATGTCCGCACGAATCACAGAGCAAACAACTGCAAGCTTTGTGTGTACGTCCGGTTGGGATTCCGTGGCTGTCCAACTCTTTTTTCAGGAACCAGACAGGCTTGAGGGTAAAACCGCAGGAAGGACAAGAGATGAAAGGAATTGTCATATTGTGTTTCCCTCCTCACTCGTCTACTTCAACGGCATTAGTCACCTGATAGCCGCCATCGCGCAAAGCACACGACAGGTTTTCGCCAAGCTGCATGGCAGTCCCAGCATCGTTGGCGTCAAGTGCCTTCTGTACTTTCTTGATGGCATCTGCAGGGGTATCAGCATCAATGCAGACGGTAGTAAAAACGGTCACAATAACGTTATAGCTTTTCATAGCAATTTCTCCTCTTTGTTATTCAATAGTTTTTTTTGTACTCAGTCCAGAAGAAAAGGCGCTGAGCGGGTGTCAAGCGTTCCTTTTCATTGGACTTTTTGTTCAGTTCATTGGCGAAACGGTTGCAGTCAAAAGGATAAGGAACTTTGTATTCCTTCCCTTCCTTGACGACCTTGACATAATGGCTGTCGCAAACCGGGAAACTGCTTCCGTCAGAGAAGGTTTCCTCGTGACCGGAGCAAAAGACGTACAGGCGAGAATAGCATTTGCCAATGGTGTCTTTTTCAGAGACTTTGATATAAGCAGCTCGAAACAACTCGTGAGGATGTTCGCAATAAAAGTCAGCGACTTCATCGTCGGAAGCGAGTTCCATGACCTTGACATCGAAATTCTCAAGGTCCTGAACCAGCAGCTGTTCCCCTGCATTACGAATAAAATTCATGATGGGATAGTAGTCGCCAGCTTCACGGCCATAGCCTTCTCCGCACGCCGCATAGCAGCGGTGTTTACGGAACAGATGATTGTCAATCGACTTCTCATACTGCTTGAGGGCCTGATGCGTGAACGCCATACCCACAGTTTCATACGAGGAAGAAGGAAGCAGAACCGTGATATCATCTGCTGTATCATACCCGCTTGCTATGGAGTACATATCGACATAGTCGGCCATCGTGTCGAGACAGTGCGAATCACGAATATCGCGGATGTCTTCCCTGTCGGCATTCTTTTCGTCAACCAGTTCTTCGTACGGAATGAACGGGTCAAACCGAGGATGCTCATTGTATTCCTGAATCGATTCTTCGTCGTCAAGACCCAGGTTCTCTTTGACTAAATCTGTCACCGAGTCATAAGTCGTGCCCTCGAACAAGAACTGCGCACCATCGAAGTCATAGTCCGAATCGCAAGCTTCACGTAAGGATGCGCTGTGCTCAGATTCTTCTTGTTGCTGCAAAAGATGAATGGGTGTTTTGGTTCCGAAATTGTCAACGGAGCCTGGGAACTGCAGAGCTGCATACTGTTTGAGGTAGTAGCTGCTGGTGTCATTGACCAGAACGGATTGGTTTGTTTTGTTAGACATAGATAATACACTCCTTAAAATTTAATATAAAGAGCGGGCTTCCTGAATAACAAGAAGTCCGCTCTTTAACGAAATTATGAATAGTACATGCACAAGAGACCTTGTCAAAGACAAATGATATCTATCGTACAAATATTATTATCTCCGATTCGCACGTATCAGCAAGGTGTATTTGTGCCAAGGTTATGACGTTCTGGACAGTACCAATGGCGTCAGTCCTCGATAGCGATGGGAGGCGTTTTGTCGAGTAGCGTGTCAATGTTCCAGCCGCAGAGGGTTAGGAGCACTTCGGACGCGGGACTCTGATTCCGAATGTCGTTTGCCAAGTGGAAACCGATGTGTGCATATGAATCGTCATCGTTCGCGATTTCACGCTTCACGGTTTCGGCAAAGTTTTCAGCCAGTTCGGTGTTGTCAGCGATGACATTCATAGCCTCGTTGGCAACGCGGTCTTTGACTACGAAAACTCCATTGGCAGAATAGTCACACTTCGGGCAAGCGGGCTTAGCTCTTACGCCGCTGGAAACGGAGATGAGTTTGCAGCCGCAAGAAGGGCAGGTGAAAAAGTACGGATGATTAGTCGGTAAAGTCATGATGCGTTCTCCTTTTTTCTTAAATAATTTGCAGCGTGTTTTTGTCGATGCTCCGGCAGCCGCATTCGCATGGATAGGTGTGGTGTCCATCTGGCCATTTGACGCAGATGCGCCAACCCAAGCACCCTTTCATTTGGCAGCGGTAGGAATGACGGTTGACAATCTTGCCAACCATCTTGCCGTCACGCGAGAGCATGACAGTTTCTTTGTTATCCATCAGTTTTCTCCTTTGCAAAAATGCAAAAAAATCATGCATAGGCATCATTGGGGCCTGTGCGGTGTGATAATTCCCAGGGAACGATTGCTCCCTGCCGGTTAAATGTATTTGAGCTTTTGCCCACAAAAGGGACAACGCTCATAATGCGGGTTCTGATAGTAGCCATCATTGCAGTCCCCGCCTAAGTCCGCATCGCAATGTGGGCAGAGGTTCGGAGACCAGCTTTTCGAGATGGGCTGCTTTGGAATTTGCAGCTCACAAGCCTCGATGGCTATACGCAGAGGTTTGCTGCCTCGCTCGCCCATCAAGCCGCCATTTAAGAGCCTGGTGAGGTAGTTCACGGTGTTTTGGTATTCGGTTTCGGTCGTCATTTGCTATCACCATCCTTTTCGAACAGTTCGGAAATCTTGTCAAGAATCACTTGAGATTCTGTTGCTGCCTGTTCGTTGTAATGCCTCCACTTGTCACGAAAATCCTCTAAGTCCTTGACAACGTCACGGCGGGAAACTCCATCGAGCAAGCGCACAGCCATATCAGAAAGATTTTCAGCCTTGAGACCATCGATGTCCGGGTTGTAGCAGAGCATGATAGCGTCAATGGATTTAGCAAGGCTCAAACACTCCGCATAAAGGCGCTTCATCCTGCTTTCGCTCTTATCGAATTCGCCGTCAAAGACATTCCCAATCACGTGAATGCAGCAGCAATCCTTGAGCATGACAACGTCCGTGGATTCGCAAACGCGAACCATAAAACAGGCCGACGATTCAGAATACTTAATCACACCTTTGCGGCGCGTTCGGGTTACATCGTCCTTCAGCCAGAAAGTGATGACGTCATCCTCAAAGATGAAATTGCCAAGAGAATCGTTGATGCCGGTATACTGGCCAATAGTGTCCGCATGTACAACGTACTTCTCAACCTTCGGGTTCTGCTGGTAGATTATCGCGTAATCATACCCCTTGTTCTGAGGAAAGACGCCGCCCGTGACCCAGATGCCTGGCAGTGGGATACCAGATATTGAGGTCCGTTCACCCTTGCGTCGCGTTTGGCCACGGAATAAAATTGTTCTAGTTGCCATAATAATACTTCCTTTCTACGCAAAAAGGCGGGCCTCCCGGTATGGGAAGTCCGCCGTAAAGCGCAATTATGAATTTTGTACGAGCACAAAAATTTCTTTTGTAGATGGTATCTATCGTACATATACCATTATCTCTGATTCGCACATGCTGACAAGTGGGCGAAAAATAAAATGCCTTGTTGTCAAATTTTCACGCCCTTTTCAGCCAATGCCTGCAATTCTGCATTCTGCTTTTTGACCTGCTTCTTCAGTTCTCGCATTTTTGCGTCATAGGGTTCACGATTTTCGAGTGCATTGTAAATTATATTTGCAGTTTTTCTGTCCATCCGAGACATATCAGGCTCACGGTAGTATCTCTTTTTGCCATTCGGCAGCACAATATACTGAAATTCATCCACGCTGGTCACCTCACTTCGAGATTTCACATTCATATCGGCTATATCTTTCATCCTAATCGTTTCGCACTATTCAGCAACAAAAAAAGCCGCCCACCAAAAAGGTGAACGGCTAAAATTATAATTTCGATGCTTCTAAGAGTTCATAAATCAGCCTCTTCCCACTTGCCAAACCAGGAGCAACTGTGCCGTAATACCACTGCCGAAAGTTGTTGTATTCACTGCATAAGTCGCTCAAAAACTCGTATGTAGCTTCAATGGCCTTTTTGCTATAGCACATCTTAGTGATGGAGTACATGAATATTATCCTTTTCTTTAATTTTTACTATTCATGGTACGCAATTCGCACGTTTTAGCAGCAAAAAAGGCTGCCCACCCGAAGGTGAACAGCCCCAAGTATTTATCCGAAAGTTTTTAAGAATTTCTATCCAGCAGATGCCCGTCATCCGGCTTATTGAGCCAGTCACACCAGCTCATATTGTTGGAGGGAAAGTCTTTCACGCCGCTGCGAACATCGTTCAAAAAGATAGCGAGACGCAGCTTGTCGAGCTTGCGAATCGCATCGAGGCGAGTTTCGGGCACAGCATTCTCATCTGAAACGTCCGCGCCAACCTTTTTCCAAATTGCCCTTTCAGCTCCTTCAAAAGTCGAAAAGCGTTCACGCTCCATCGAAAGTTCCTCGGTTTCAAACTGCGCTTCTGCAATGAGTGCCCAGCGTTCGCTCTCACAGTTGGCAGAGTCCAGAAAGCCGGAATAAGCCTCAAGCAGCTGGTCGTAGTCGTCCGGGTCGAGCTCGGTCGGGTCAACTTCGCCGTGTACGACAAAATAGGTGCCGTTCGGAGCCTCAAAAATGTCGTACAGTTCGTATCGAGTTCCGCCAACCTGACGCCGCCACTGGCATGTATCAGGGTCGGTGCAAACCCAGGTCTTGGCTTCCAGCTCAGCCTGTTTCAGGTCGTCCGCCAAATCAGAGAGAGCTGCGGAAACTTTTTTGTTTTCCTCCATAGTCTCGGAAAGACTGATGGTGTTTCCCGCCGCCGCAGCAGCTCTAAATATAAACATGGCAAAGCTGTCACTGCCGTACTTTTCAGCCATAGCCGACACTTCCTCAGGAAGATGATTTTGAGAAAGCCGAAGAGTGTATTTTGGGGCAAGACCAGCTGGGTATTTGAGGCTCACGCCGTCACCATGGGCATCGTGTTCCATATCAAAGTTGTGCTTTTTGCAGATTTCATCAAATTGAATGTAGTACATAATTACTTCTCCTTTTTCGTTTTGTGATTTTAGATTTTGTTCAGTTCGGTATATAGCGCCGATAAAGAATCAATAAAGCTCTTACCCGCAGCCATACATTCTTCAACCGAGTATTCTTCATGGAAGATTTCATGGACGCTTTTGGCATAAGTGCTCAGATTGCGGGACAAGAAAGTTTTTGCTTCGGCGATATCCTCTACAAAGTTTTTATGACTTGCCGGGAAACTGTAAGCAAAGCCTTGTTCGATTTGCCTGCAAAGGATAATAGGGTCAGAACCATTGTCGGATACAGCCCATCCGTACTTGCTGCAAATTTCTTTGAATCGTTCGCAAAGCATCAAGGCTCACCTCGCTTCAATCAGCTTGGCCGCAGTCGCTTCATCGTAAAATTCCAGAAGCTCGCGGCCCGGTAAGTATCCGTCAGTGCCATCGCTGTAGGTGTAATCGATAAGACCATGGGCATTGCGCTTCACGAGTTTGTCAAATGCTTCTTTGATGGTCAGTTTGCCATCGTTCACAGCGCCTGTCACCATATCATTAAGCTTGCCGCTCATGACGATGCCGACCGGGTCAGGATACATCATGCAATGCGCATAGCTGCGAAAATCCGCAGCGCTGACAAAATAATTTTCGTCCACTTCACAGAGGACTGGTTTTTTGAGCTTTACCATTTTCATTTCTCCATTTTTTGTTTGCAAAATAAAAAGCAGGCTCACCGAGATGGTGAGTCTGCTGATTGTCTTGCAGAATTGTAAATTGTACGCATTTCGGCCATAGGGCTGTTATCTATCGTACAATTACAATTTTAGTGAAATCGCACGTTTGAGCAAGCCCATTTGTCAGACCTTTTCAACCTCATCCGCGCCGTAGACCACATTCAGGTGTGAACCGTTGTCCCAGTGCATGAGGAGGCTGCCTGTATCATCAACACCAACAACCGTACCTTCTGCGCCAAGAGGCGGTGCCTGAATGTCATCCATTTTGGTTAGCCGAACCCGCGTTCCTGCGGGGTATTTTTTGCGAATCGCTTCGACAATTTTAATACTTGGAAACATAGTATTTCTCCTCTAGTTTGTTTTCTCGATGATTCTTTTCAGGCGGTGATGGCACCGGTAAAGCTCAACTTCAGAAGTGATGCCACTTAGCTCAAAGCACTTATACGGGAAGCTTTTGGAGTCGCTTCCGTACAACCAAGAGTTGAGCCCGAGCGTGTCGAAGATATACTTGTAGCACCAGCTCCGTTGCTGATATTCAAGATATCCCTTATCATGGGAATCCACATCCGTTTCTGGGTACAGGTTTACGATATTCTGGATGGTAAGAGCTTTTGCTTTTGATATCGCATCGGTAAAGAACTGAATGTTCCCTGCTTCCCAGTCAGCATACGGATAATCCTGGTCCGAAGAATTTTGGAAGTATACATACAAGGGCCATTTGTCGGACGCGTCATCCTCTTCCATCATGACGATGCCGAGCAGCTGCTGCTCTTCCCAATAGAGGAAACGGTAAGAAAACAGGTTCTTAATCCAATAGCGGTCTGCTGTCTCAGCCAGATATTCCAGCTTCCTATCGTGTCTTCCGTCAGCTTTCTGGTCATATGAATAGCCTGCTCGAATGGTTGGAGCGTAATAAACGTTGCGTTCTAGCTCTTGAGCAATGCGCATTAACTTCATACGTTCGTCAACATATTTCTGAGCAAGACTCATTGCTTCGGAAAGGTCTTTGGCTTGTGCGAAGCCCATTGAAAAGCCATAACTCATAGGTTGTAATCCTCCTTAATTGTTCGCCAGCGTCTGGATGATACTCCAAATGCGGTTCGCAATGTTTTCAGCAGTATCGAACCGGGTGACAGATTCACCTTTCCAGGTCCCTCCATTGCCGTTGATACCGTTGCGGAGCTTAATGCAGCTGCCACGATTGGCTTTCCACTCATGAAGATTCACCGAGTAGTCGTCCAGCAGTACAAAAGAATTGTCGATGCACGGCGTTTTCAGGCGGTTTGCTGCGGCTCTGGCTTTGCTGCTGCCGCACGTAACGAAGATGCGGTGTTTGGAATTGATTTCCGGAAGATAAGCGTCAAGCCAGGCGTCCTTTTCATGAACTGCATATGGGTTTTCCGGCATATAGGCGGAAAGTGCATAGATATCAAGTTCCGGTTTTGTGTTGCAAAGAATCTTCACGGCGTCCAAAACCGTCTGATAGGGCGGCAAATCTCTGAAATACCCCGGCTGAAGCAGGTCCTCAAAGCAGGCCGCCTGCTTCCAGACGGCGAGAGTGCCATCCATATCGACGAATAAACGTGCCTTCATATCATTTGTAGGACTCATAATTTTCCTCCTTTTTAGATGTGCAAACAAAAAAAGACAGGCCCACCAAGACGGTGAGTCTGCCATTTATTTGCAGAATTGTGAATTGTACGACCAAGTAGGCATAGGCTGTTATCTATCGTACAAATACTATTTTATGCAGCTCGCACGTTCCTACAAGCGAGATATACAAGAAAAAGCCGCCTACCCGAAGGCGGGCGGCTTAATGTGATTAAGATTAGTTGTAGTCAGACTCTGTCATGATATGGGCACGATAAGTAGTGCCAGTGGTTTCATCTTCCAGTTCCCAGCAACCAGTGAAAGCGTCACAGGGGTCGGTAAGAGCCACCTCTTCGCCCTCGCAGTCGTAGAGAATGGCTTCGGTGAAAGAATCGTCCTCCGTACCACAGCAGCGAATATCCAGGCTGAAACCGTCCGGAAACGTAGCCGTCTCACTCAACGATGCGCCCATCCCCTGCAGCTCTTTGCCGCGAAGATACTTTTCAATGGTTCTGGCACGTTTCTCGCTGATGTAAACGGTTTTTTCCAGGACGTGGGGTTCAGGAAGGACATTGACAATCACATGATATTCTGCACCCTTGTACGGCAGGACATAGTGATTGCAGAATTCATACATGCGGCCGGAACAAGCCAGGACTTCTTCAGAGGAATTCTTGTGAAGGACAGCCTCATTGTATACTTTGCCGTCATCATCACACTTCCAAGTGATAGTCATGTCGATGTCATCCGGGAAAAAGCCACTGACAGAAATGAAGCTGTTTTTGTCGAAGTTTGCACCATAGCGAAACCCGGCAATGATTCCGTCATATTCCTCCTTGTCAAGAGTCGAGCGCTGAACATACACTCGCTCAAAGCCCTTGCTCAGCTCATATGCGCGAGCCACATACAGGATAGTGTCCGCCAAGCTTTCGATGCTTCCAGCGGTCATAGCATCCTGCGTCCGGCGAGCCCAGAGGTCTACGCCGTTTTCAATGATGCTGCACTCATAGACGTAATGTAGTTTTGGGAAGGTTGTGCCGATAAGCTGCATACGCAACACTGGCTTATCACCTTTAGGATAGATGTCGTCAATCGGAAAGTTCAGGGGTTCGAAACCTACATCGTCAGGAGCATCACCAGAACCGGTCCAACGGCAAGGATTCCGTTCTGCGATGAACTCGTGAGCCATCCGGTTGGCAACGGGTTCCGGCAAGCCTTCCCATTCCTTGACATCGAGCCTCTTTTCCAGCGCCTCGATGCCCTTTGTGATGGATGTGAGGAAGTTATCGCCGAACTCCTCCTGGTTGCGGTTCGATTCCTCGACAAGCTGGTCGAGCAGCCCGGCGTCGTACAGATACTTTTTAGCAACTTCCGCAGAGATTTCAGCCGAGCCGGGGATGCTGATAGCAGTTTTGAGGTATTCCTTAACAGCTGCTTTGTCCTGCTTATGCTGATAGAAGTCAGTGAGCTGTGCCATCTCGTTAGGTGTCAGGGTGATGCTTTCATGGGGCTGATTGGTGGTTCCACCAAAAATGATAGAACCGTCTTTGTAGCTAATAAACATTTTTGCACTCCTTTTTTGTAGTTGCGCAAACAAAAAGGCAGGCCCACCGAGATGGTGAGTCTGCCATTTGCTTGCAGAATTGTGAATTGTACGACCAAATTGGTGTAGGATGGTATCTATCGTACAGCTTTTATTTTAAGCGAATCGCATATTTTGGCAACAAAAAAGAGCCCTGCATTTCTGCAAGGCTCAATCGGAACGAATCGTGTGTCAGCACAATTTATTCTGATGGCAAAAACCATCCGTCGCTACACTCAGGTTATTCCTGAGCCAGACTACTCTCTCACCGAGAGGTTGGTCAGCGCCATACTTCTGACAAAGTATTTTCGATATGGCGCTATGCAAGACGTATTTGACCTTATTGCAGCCGTATGGCTGGTATTCAGTCGCCCTTGCACAGGCGCGATGAGTGCTCACTGTGAAATGCAGCTTCCTTCTACAACCAGAGTTCTGGTGTAGGACGTCCCATCGCCGACAGTCCTAACTTTTGAGGTAACCCTCATATTGCAATCCATCTTTTATTAGAGCTATTGTGATTCGATGGTGAAAATCACGCTCTAGTTTGCTTACCCGCAGCAAACCCGGATGCCTTTTTATACCTGTATCGTCCAGGAGGCAAGCATTGCCTTCTCCGCTCACCGGGAGATTGGTCCAACATCAATTCTCTTTCGAGAATCACGATATGATGTTATATGAGTCGGTCGTACCCCTCATACTGGAGCAATGAGTACTCACTGCAAAAGCAGCTTCTTTCTACAACCAGCAAGCTGGTGCAGAATGTCCCATTGCCGACATCCTGACTTTTGAGGTAAACCTCATTATTGCAATCTACCCAAATGCTAGAGTGAAACGTGGCTTGGTAGTGGAAACCACACTCTCGTTGCCTTTGACCCAAGCAAACCCGGAGCATCTTTTTTGTACCTGTATCGTTCAGGAGGCAAATGCTGCCTATGGGGTGGTGCGGTCAGACGCGGCCGAGGCTCTTGCACCCAATGATGCGCCCTTCCGCGTCACGGATAGGCTCATTGGGGATGAAGACGTCGGTACGGTCCTTGCACCGTGCGGCGACCATGCTGCTCACGATGAGCAGAGTGTCGTCACGCTGGTCGGGGAGCCCCTGCACCTCGCCGTAGGCCGTGGTGGTCAGCGGGATTTTAGTCCCGTTGAAATCCAGCGAACCGGCATCGACGGTTTCCGAGGAAACACGAGCGACTACGCCGGAAGGCTCGAAGGTAATGCCCGCTACGGTGACGGAGTGAGGGGTTAAGTTTATGATTTTCATAATTGTCCTCCTTGTCTGCAAATAAAAAGCAGACCCGCCAAAAAGACGCGCCTGCTCAAATGCAGAATGTTAAAAAAATTAAGTAAATGGTATCTGTCGTATGCTTTTATTATACTCTGCTCGCATACGGTTGCAAGTCTTTTGAGAAATTAGTTTTTCTCAAAGTAAGGATTCTCCCAAAGAACCTTGCGGCCGCTTTCGACGCGGGAAACCATCTTGATGGGGATGCTGTAGTCAACTTTGGGGAAGATGCTGTTCACAAATTTTTTGACTTCATTCCGAGTTTTGATAGGAGAAATCGGGAAAGTGCTGATTTGTTTATCCATTACCGCTCGGTGCAGCTTCAAGTCGGACACAGGGTACTGAACACTGAGCTGCTTGCCGTCCCCTTCGAGAATAAGCCGTACATTCTTACAGCCGGAAACAGCATCCAGAAGCTTCTTGTACTCACTTTCCCAGCAATTCGGGTTGGACTCAAACTGCTTGATGTACTGCTCGACAAGACGCTGTACAGCAATCAATTCTTTGCCGCTTCCGGCGCTGAAATTAAGGCCATCATACAGCTCTGTCCGTTTGTCGAGTTCTGCTACCACGTTCTCGGCCCAATGGCTCGGGTTGGCAAGAAATTCGACGGTGAGAGTGTCGTCGAAGCGCTTGAAGTATCTAGAAAACGTTTCTTTCATTCTCTCTTCTTCTTTGCCGTAGACATACTTGTCAACGGCCTTCACATAGGCCAACTTGTTGCGTTCCGGGTCCTCGAGATATTCAGGTTCGAGCACTGTTGTTTTTGCCAAATACTCATGAAGAGATGCTGCCATCTCGGTGCGAGCCGAATGGAAAGAACCGTCCTCGGTGCTCACGCTGCCTCCGAACAATGTCCGGAATTGGTAGCTTTCGTTGTAGGTGTCCTTGTAGTCCACGAGATAAGCCATGAACTCAAGGCTGCCGTTTGCAGAAAAACGGTGAGCGTTCAAGGCGAGGTCATAGGTGCTGTACATGTTCCCAAAGATGGCGTCAACATGATGCTCACCGCCATCGGAAAGGGGGACGCGGACAAAACGGTAGAAATTCGAGCCGTGGTACTTATCCAGAACGTTACCGTCCAGAACGGAAATGTTGGGATTAGAAAGAAAAGAACGGAACGCTTTTTCATTGATAGTTTCGAGATACATAGTTTTACTCTCCTTTTTGTTATTGTTTTTTGTTTGGCAAGATTCTTTTTGGTATTTACTCAGAAGTCGCACTCATCGAGCTGCTTTTCGGTGACAGCGCCTTGGCGTTTCAGATAGTTGTTGGTTAGAGGTTCAACGTGAGTCAACGACCCATCCACCCAAAGCACGCGCTTCGACTCGTCGTCCTCATTACGAACACCATCAGCGATAATAGCAAGAGGCTGGTCAGTCTCCGTATTATCATTTCCAGCGTACAGATAGCCTTTTACCATGTCGTTGGTTTCGTTTGGCAACTCCAAACAGAACCAGGAACCTGTACGGCCAGTATTGCTGTTTTTGTTGGCGAGCCAGATGCCGGAGTAGGAATCTTTTGTTTCCTCGCCAAGCATAAAGTCAGCGCTGATGCTGTCCGATTCAAGGTCCGTAGAAACAGAGAGAGTAGAAGGCTTGGTGGCGTAGGGCCAGAAAGCCTCGATAACTTTCTCAATCGGAATAGTAATTGGCACGGATTTGCCATCAATTTGGCCTGTGATTGTCATTTTCATGAAAATACACTCCTTTTGTTGTTATAACGCAAAAAAGAGCGGGCCTCCCGGTGTGGGAAGTCCGCTCTTCATGCGAAATTGTGAATTGTACGAAAGGCAAAATGCCCTTTCGATTATTGGTATCTATCGTACAATTTCTATGATATGCCGTTCGCACACTTTGGCAAGGGTTCTTCTTCTTAGATTTCTTCGAAAAAAGGATTAGTCCAAGTAGTGCCCTTAGTATTCCGAATACTGCTGATTAGTTTCAGCGGAATGGTTTGATGGTCGTAGTCCTTGTAGTTCTCGGCAAGAAATTTATCAATTTTGTTCTTGCGGACACCCCATACCGGAAGTGCTTTGTGAGAAAAGGCTTCTCGATTCCGCATCCAGCACACAGGATAATCGATGCGATTCGTTTGCCCATTGACCTTGATGGTGACGCGCACAGTATTGCAGCCTTTGATAACCTTCATCAGTGCTTTGCACCGACTTTCAAAGCAATCGGGATGTTCTTCAAACTCTTTGATGTACTGTTTGATGCAACGCTGGACACAAAGCATGAATTTCGTGATTTCCTTATCGAACAAGAGGGATTCTTTCATGGTTGCATATCTTTCGCCCCACCCGGTAGGGTTGGCAAGAAAATCAATCTTTTCAGTATCGTAAAAATGTCGAAGGAGGTTGGGGAAGTTGCAAAAGATAACCCCGCAAGCAGAGTTGCCCAGAACATACTCTTCGACTGCGGATTCGTAGGCCCTGCGCTGGTAGCGAGAGTCAAGAAACTCATCGGGTTCGATATCCACAGTTTTATCAAGATATGCCTCCAACTCTTCTCCGGCAGCAGCAAGCAACTGCACGTCTTTTGTATCCGCTTTGATTGTGGGGAACAATTCGTTGAGGGCCTTGCTGGCGGAATACAACGTTTCACCGTCAACAACGTAGGCCATGAAATCCAAAGGGGCGTCTGAGGAAAACTTTTTGTCCCTCATATAGCATCCCGAATGATACGTAATTTGTGCTCCGCCATAAAGAATCTCAACATCATGTTCTCCTTTTGATGCAGGAGTTCGCACAAAGCGAAAGTACTTTACCACACCGTCCGTTATGCAGATGTTGCCTTCCAGGAAAGGGTCCGTAGGATTTTTAAGATAGTCTTCAAATGCCTTGAGGTTGATTTTTTTGAGATACATAGTTTACGCTCCTTTTGTGATTAAGAAAAAAAGTGAGCCCCCTTGAGTAGAAAGCTCACTCTTTAGTGGAATTATGAAATGTATGGGCGTGACAGGTTACTCCTCAATACCCATGTAAAGGTGATATGTGGCGTTTGCCGTCTGGCAGACCCAGTGATTGTAGAACGAATTGCCAGGCTCAGATGTAACGATATCTTCATCCTCACGATAAATGGCCGCTTCACACCAGGAAGGTCCATTGTGGCGTGGGATGCAGCGAACATCCATGTGCATACCATCGGCGAAGACAACGGATTCGAACTCAATCTCATCCTGTTCTTTGCCGTCATCGGTATACTGCTTGATTTCGTTCATTCGTTTCTGGCTGATGGTAAGGCACTTGACGAAAACCTTGCGGAAATTCGTGAGGTTTTCGTATGTCATGCACACGCGCATGATAGCGCTGGTTAAGGCATCGACAGAACCGGGGTCATTGCAAATCGCAGTCTTGTCGAAGCAGCCAATGCCGTGTCCCGTCCAGAATCCGCCTTCATACAGATGGACGGACGCCGCATAGCAAAGACAGCCATCGGGCTTACAAAGCTGAATTTCGAGCGTGCAGCCATCGTATGTCTCATCGATTTTGCGCTTGTACACATCAAATTTGACATCGTCAGGGACTTCCCCGCTACCATCCCAATGATAGGGATTACAGCGAATGAGGAAGAGCTCTGCGATTCCTTTTGCATAGATTTCGGTCATTCCGACTGCTTGCTTGAACATAGGGCTCATAATGCCTTTCCTTTCTCTTCATTCAAAAGTTCGCGGGCATGGTCAAGGACTTCCTTTGCAACAGGCTTACCGCCTTGATTCAGGGCGAGGAAAATCTCCAAAACCTCTGTACGAGTCACGTTCTGGTCAATCTCAGCAATACCGATGGGGGCATCCATGAACCAGTTCTTGTCCTGCGGAGAAAGGTCGTTGTAGAAAACGCCTTTGTACGGAAAACGGTTCTCGTAGAAAGCGAGCAGTGTCAACATACGCTGTTTGCCATCGACGATTTCATAGTAGTTGCCATCGTCGTTTGTGCGAGTGAACGGCAATTGTTTGAAGACGAACCGACCAATCTCACGTCCTGCGAAAATGCTGTCCAGCAGCTTTTCTCTGTCTTCATCATCCCAAACAGAACTACGCTGATAATCGGGGTTGAAATCAACGCCGAACAGGTAATGGAAGCTGAGCAGAGAATACATACTACGGTTCGAATAGTGCAGACGAGACAGCGCTGAGTTGCGTTTTGCAAACTGCGTATTTTTGCCATCATCCAGAGGGCGAACGCTTGTCCAAGCCCAGCAGGAGTATTCGATGTGGTTCGGAGTAGTGACGCGAATGAGATACATTGCGCCATCATCCAGAACTTCTTCGACAACACAGTTGGGAAGATGCCCGACCTGTACCATGTCGCCTACAGCAAAACGGTATGTGGGTGTGCCGGAATTTTTTGCTGCGTTGCAGGCTTTCTCGTAAGAGTAGCCTTCCTTTGCACGTTCCTGCGGAGTCTTTTCCGGAACGATTTCTTTGGTGTGCTTTTTAGCCATTGTTATCCACCTCAACTAATCCGATGAACACCGAACAAAACAGCAGGAAGCAGCTGTTCGAACGGGGTGTATTGGGCATAGTCGTAGATTTGTGCCTCATCGCCGATGATGTATCCGCCAGGGCAGGACTCTCCATCCTCGTTGGTGCCACCATTGTCCTCGAGGCCACGGCTCTCGAGTTCCTCAAAATAATCTTCACGCATGGCATCGTATGCTTCTCCTGGTGTAGAATACTGCTTTGGATTCACCTGCATGCAGAGACTGCCGTCATCGGTGATAAAAGATTTTGTGACAATAAACATAATTTACACTCCTTTTTTGTGAATACGCAAAAAAAGCGGGCCTCCTGATACGGGAAGTCCGCCTTTAAGCGAAATGTGAATTGTACGAAAGGCAGGATGCCTCTTCGATGGTTGGTATCTATCGTACAGTTTCATCATACGCCGTTCGCACAATATCGCAAGAGAAAAGAAAAAGCCGTCCACCAAGAGGCAGACGGCTTATGCTATCAGTCGATTTCTGTAGGATTCGGCAGCACGCGGTCATCCGCGCCGTCGCACAGGTTCCAGATGATTTCCCAGAAGCTGACGAAGTTGTCGTTGTACAGGAAACGAGGTTCATTCCCAGTGGTTTCGCGCACTACCTGTTCGATAGCGTCCCAGGGCACGCCATTCTCGAAAGTAAAGCCGAATGCGCCGCAGCAATAATCAGCTTTGCCGATTTCGCCGCAAAACGCTACCTGGTCCCCTACCAGAATCGGATTGCCGTTTTCGTCTTCAAATCCGGTGCTGAAGCCTTCTCTAGCCATATCAATTAACATTTTTTAATGTACTCCTTTTTGTTTAATGCTGTTTTGCATTCTCATCGACGGCCGCACTTTGGCTAATGAAATTGCATACCGTATCAGAATACGCAATCTTGTTAAACTTCTTACGGATGCCAGAAAGATTGTTTGCGACAGGCTGCTCATCCTCGAAGAACGGAACAAAAACGCCAAACTCCGGGCCTTCCGGGTCGGTATGGATGCCCAGGATAACTTCACAGTTCGGGTCGATTTCTTTGAGTTCTACAGCCAGCCGGTTGCCAAAACCTTTAAGGTTCAAGGCGAACTGTTCAGTGGCGTCTTAAATACCTAAACATCTCTAACGCTGCATTCTGTTCCGTATTCACACCGATTTACTCCTTGATATAATCTTCGCACACACGCAGCGGAAACGACGCATACTTACTATCACCCGTAACTTCGACAAGGAACTCGCGGAGCTGCGTCTGCAACTTTTCTTCGGTCATGGCTGCCAATGCTTTATTGTGCTCCTTTGGCGGCCAAAGTACATCACAGAAAATCATTGCGTTTCCATCATAGTCATGAGTGCTAAAAAAGCTGTTTAGAGGGTATCCATAGCATTTTTCGAAGATGTAATGCAACGCATCTGAGTAAATTTGCGATGATTCATCCGCGCAGCAGCCTGCGTTATTAACCTCCCGATGAAATGACCACGCATCTTGCGTTATTGCCATCCATTTCTTGTATAAAGGCCATGCTTCGTAGCCTTCCAGCTCGTCATCACGGATATCATGCTGTTTTAATCCCAACGCTTCACCCTTTGTTGGTGTATGTTTTGCGATGAAGTCTTCATTGTAATGAATCTCATCCACATTGCCAAGGCAAATTCCTTTGCCTTGGCGATGTACATGATACCAGCCCATGAGTAACCTCCTTAAACTATGTATAAATTACAATGCTGCTTTTTCCAGTACAGGTCATCAATGATGTCAGAAAGGTACTGGTCTTGCTTTAATACGAAAAACGATACCGGATTATGCTTTACGATAAAACCAAGTCCCGTTCGTTCATCGTAAATGTCTTTCATGTGGCTCAGCCACTTTGAAAAATCCTTGATATGGGAATTATCCCGAAGTATAAACCTGCCGAACCATTGCTGCTTAATGATTTGTCTTTCCTTTGCTCGTTCTTTGGATTCTTGTTCATTCCATACGATATTGTCAGGTTCGACAATTACATAGGGAATCTTCTGCCTATCCATTTCGTCTATGACGGATTCCGTTTGGCAAACGAAGATGAAATCATATTTTCCTGATTTTGCCTCTTCCATGAAGCTATTTATGTATTCTTTTTCCCATCCGGCAGTTTTCTCATAAGTAGAGCTATCACTATCCCGCATCGAATAGCCATATTGGTTTTGGTGATTTGTGAGCCATGTTTTTCCACAGCCTGCAAATACGCTTACGACCATTGTTCGTCTCATTACATTATCTCCTTTACAAAAACGGCACCCACTAAATTTTATGGGTGCTGCTTTTTACATTTTTGGAATGAGATGCAGTTTTGTGGGTGAAAAACTATACAGCGCCTTCTGGCTTTCCTCATCAATCTTGAGTACATCCGCGACAAACTGACACGGATACAGAGCCATCAGAAGAATGCCGCTCTTATTGCAGATAGTGACAGCATACTCATTTGTCTCGTTGCGCTCGCATTCCAGGTGCTCAAAGATACTTTTGATTCTCAGCGGCAGCTCGTCCTCCGTGTGTAGAACAATACCAACGTCGCCGGGAAGATTCACTTCCCCGCAAGAATTGCACCAGTAAAACATGGTATCATTGTTGTCTTCATCGTAGAGCTTGGACAGGTCAATGACATTGGTTTTGTCAAACAGATATTTTTTGTTCATGATTTTACGCTCCTTTTGATTTTGATGAAAAAAGCAGACTCACCCGAAGATGAATCTGCTTTTTGTCTACAGAATTGTGAATAACGCGAAAGAAAACCGTCGAGGTTTGATGGTATCTATCGAACAATTCTAATTATATAGGTTTCGAACAAATGTGCAATGGTGCTTAGCCAAGCATCGTCACATCACCATCAACGTACCAGATGTACTGCTTCCAATTGGAAGCGGTCGCACCAGGGATGAGTTTCAGCGCAGAAGCTGGAGGCACGCGACTCGGCTCAAATGACATCTCGCAATGCTTTTCCAGGCCGTATTTCCGCAGAACGATACTCGGCATAACTCTGCCAAGCTCGTACCACTTGCGAGGCGGGATACGGCTGCAATGTTCGCGGTGAATTTCAGCGTATTCCTGCTGGAATTTGTGAATGGCCCGAAGCAGCTGACACATCGGGCAGGTATTAGGGATGCCAGGGTCCTTGTAGTGGTATACTACAAGACGATATTTATCGTGTTCCTTGGTGGTCAGAACGACACCAAAATAGTTTTTTGCCATGATATCCTCCTCGTTTTAGTAGTTAGTACCATACTCCAGGGCGTAGTCCGGACGCTGATATTCGACGACCGGCTTTTCCCAAGAGCAGATGGGTTCAGTATTGGCGCTCGGAAAATGAGAGCTGATTCCGTTGGTGGCAAGCAAAGCTGCCGTGCAATCCGCAATCTGTGCAAGAAGCTCAGGATTCCATCCAAAGGTGTCATCTCCGGTCAGCTGCTTGCACAGGACTTGTGCCGCTCGAAGAATTTCAGTGTCTTTGGATTCCTGCTGAATAGGTTCCGGTGCAGCAATTGTGACATTTCGTGCAATGACGTTTTTGGGCAATGGCTCATCGACCCATTTTCCCTCGTAAATCTCACGGGCATAGAAACCGTCTTTGTCGAATTCGTCAAGGCGAACCCAATGGTCGGCTTCCCAGGTCCTTTGAGCGATTCCGTCTGGATTGATAGTAACCATCACACGTTCATCGTGTGCGTTGTTTCCCCAATGGGTTTCAGAGTCATTGCCAAACTCCTGAATGAGAAGTTTCCTTGCAAGTTCTCCATCGGTCAATGCAGCCAATTCTTTGATTCGTTTTGTGTTCATATTTTTTCTCCTTTTTCTGTAAACAAAAAAGGCAGGCCCATCGTGGTGATGAGTCTGCCTAGTTGTATCAGTTTGTGAATTGTACGAGCGCTGAAATGCGCAGATGCTATCTATCGTACATTCACAATTTTACCGGCATCGCAAGCAGCGTCAAGCTGTAGCAGCGGCGTCAGCAGTTGCTTTTTTGGCTTCCGTGTACGCTTCGTAAGCCGCGTGATATTCACTCAGCTTAATCTGCGTAACGGTGTCTGGAACCTTGGTGCTGCGAGTTGCATATTCGCAGGAATAATATCCGTAGATATTTCCCTGCTCATCATCCCACAGCTCCGTAGTGATGCGGCCGGAGCCATAGAAGTTGGCCCACCAGAACTGATTGGCAAGGAACTTCTTGCCGTTCACGTTCTTACAGACCTCATCTTCCCACAGGCAGTTCATGGGCGAACGCTGTTTGAAGATGACAAAACCGTGAGGGTCACGGCGTTTCATGACCTGAGATTCGTATTTGGCGAGCAGCTCTGGTGTCAATTCGACCGTCAACCGGTCATTCAAGACATACGAGAATTTCTCACCGGGAAAATATTTGTCGAAGAATTGCTTCGCGATTTCAACGAAGTGCGCTTTTTCCTCTTTTGTCGAAAAATAATTCTTGTAGAAAGTGGTGCCGGGATTCACCTTAAATGCCATTTCAACCATTGTTGTTACTCCTTTTCCATTTGGATAGTCCAGCCGTTCACATCGGAATAAACCGCATAGAGCAGCGTTGCGAAATTGTAGCCTCCGTCATACAGCGTATAGCGAAGGGAGATGTTCAGCGCAAGAGTCCTTTCCTTGACGACGCCATCGCAATCGAGATAGCTGAGCGTCTTTGTCGGATTGGTAAACCATGCTTCACGTTTTTCATTGAACTTATCTTCATCGTATTCCACGATTTCCTTGAAATACGAATCGAACGTGACGAGCTTGACTGACGAGAAGACATCAGCCATCATTCCGCACTTTTCAATCAGTTCATCAGGCCATTCGACCTTGATGATTGCTGCGCCGTTGTCTTTCAGCTCTTTGTGAGGGCTGAGCGAAACGTTATAGCGCTCACTGAGGAAGGTGAACAGCCAGGACCAATCGATGACTTTCAGGAAGCTGGCAGCTTCCTTGGCGTCCATGAAAATTTTGATTTCTTTGCGTGCCATAATGATTTCTCCTTGTAATGTTATTCTGCACCGTACTTGGCCCATGCTTCTTTGACACTCATGTGATAAGCGGCCTTGAACTGTTCTTTGAATCGCGCATTGAACAGTTCTTGATGGTGGGGGCTCATGATGATTTCGAGATTGAAGTCGGGGTCATCGGTGGAATTGTTGCAGTAGGAAATGTATGTACGGATGGTATCGTCCGGATGCCAGTCGATATACATGTTAATCCAGTCTGCATTCTCGGCCGTGTTCAAGTTAAGACCAAATGCCATATCAGCATCAAACCAGATAGGGACGTAGACGTTAATCCATCCGTCGTAGATGACTTCTTCATTGGCATCGAGCGTGAATTGCATCAGTTCAGCAAAGTCCTGCACGATAATAGTTTCCTGCGTGCAGAGACCATGAACCATTTCGTTGTGAGTCATAAAATATGCTCCTTGTTATTTTTTGAAGGTATCAAAGAATCGAATCATCTCGCGGTTCACACCGACTGCAGATTCAGTCTCAGGATAGAGCGCTGCAAAAGCATGGACCGTTTCTCTCTTGGAAACAAAACCGTAGTCGTGGTGAACGCGCTCGTTTTCGAGGCATTTCTTAAACCCAAAAGTCTGTTTCTTGAGAAAGTCCTTTTTCCCGGTGCAGATATAGCACGGGGGGATGAGTTTGGAATAGGTTTCAGGCTTGATGAACTCAGCATAACTGTGATTCTTCCAGCCCGTAGACATATAGTAGTTCTGAAGCAAACCTACCTGGCCCTTGTAGATGTAATACATACCGCTCTGCAGGCCCATCGCGTTGATGACGAGTTTCTTGGCTGCCTCGGGTACGTTCTCTTCCAGTTCGTCCTCTACCGGCTGCATCTTGACAGGATAGCGGAGAATAGAGCTTGCCATGCAGGCAAGGAATGCGCCAGCGCTGTCGGCAACTACAAAGACCTGATTCAAGTCACCGACGAAATCTTCAGCACGTTCAGCTACAGTAGCAAATGCATTGATGACATCGGTGATTTGACCGAAAACATTGGTTTCAGGAACCAGACGGTAATCCGGAACAAAGGTGAGATACCCTTCTTTGGCAAACCAGGTTGCCAGGTTCCGGTTCTGTTCTTTTCGGCCAGCAATCAAGCCGCCGCCATGGATATCGATGATAATCGGATGCTTTTCGGCATCGTTATCCGGGCGATAAACGTCCATGAAAAGATTCTGCTTGCCGCAAATACCAATCTCAGTGGCAGTTATGCCTTCATGAGGTATAGCAGGCTGAGACTTGATGATTTCTTCTACATGGGTGCGTTCTTTCTTGGTGGCGGCATTGATGAAATTCATGATAAAAACTTCCTTTCAAATTGATAAAAATAATAGCGGCCGCCAATCTATAAAAAATGAGATTAGTGGCCGCTTGGGTGTTATTGGAATTCAAATGTGTATTGGGTTCCTCTTTCGGTTTTGACAAAAATTCTGCTTCCTGCAAAGCCAATAGCTTTTACTGTGCTGGTACGCAGAATGTCTTGTTGTTTTGGTGTTGTTGTTTTGAATACGAGTGGCTGCCCACTTGACAGCTCAAGAGTTCCGACCCGTCCAATGAGCGGAAGAACTCTTGCGTTGAGACTCGTGGTGCTGTGAAGCACACAACTGCTGTTAATCCGCATCATTGTCCTCCTGATATGAACTGGTCAGATATCCACATCCGGGTACTGATTCAACACATGATTGAACCTGTTATCCAGATGTTCATCGTTTTCGTCCCGTTCGGGATAATCAAACTTTCCTTCCTCTTCTGCTGCATCCCCCAAGCGTTCCATGAGTGCAATGACGCTTTCGAGCCAGGCGGAAGCCTTGCCAAACGTGTCATCCTCTTTTCTCTTGGCATAGAGCATGTCAGAGACTTCTTCGAGAGCCATTTTCTGCTGGTACAAAGTATTCCAGTTGATGTGCTCTACAGCGGAACGCAGGGGAGTTAAGTGTTCTGTTTCTGTTACAGTGTTCGTTACGGTCATCCTTTATTTCTCCTTGTAGTGTTTAGTTACGATAAACGTCAGCAAAGCACCGCAAAATTCCAACAAAAAAAGCAGACCTCCAAACGGATAGTCTGCTTCTCAGAATTGTGAAATTATAGCGTATGTGTGCTGTTATCTATCATACAATTTTTATTGTATGCGTTTCGCACGAATACGCAATAACTATTTTTTAGAATTAAGAATCGGAATTTTCCGAACTGTCGCTGTTATCATCGGAACTGGACTCAGCGTTTTCGTCCGCAGTGGAATTGTCACCAGATTCAGCGTCGGTGTTTTCTTCCGCGCTTGTATCCTGTTCGACAGTCGAATCACTGTTGACTGATGCGTATGTACCAGTCAAGATGACGGGCGCTTCACCATAACCCAGATAACCGCTAATCAGGCTGCCGGAATTCTCAACCAGGTACTTGGTTTCCGTCATGTTCGGGAACAGATAGACATCTCGAATGGCAGTGCCTTTTACATCGGCGCTGTCAAAGGTATCATTGCATGCTGCGACAACACTATAGCCGTCATAGTTCCAAACCAGATAGAAGTTCTTGTCGCCAATTTCGACATCATAGTGCGCATCCCGGAAATCCTCGAAAGTACGGTACTGCTTGCTGGAATCAAAAGCGACAGAATCGTTGTTCGTCCAATAAAGCCCGGACGGATTGCCAAACAAGCCATACAGGAAGTTGAACTGCTCTTTCGGTTCTCCGTCAGTTGGATAGCCGTCGAATTTGTCCGGAGTGACAGACGAATAATAGAGGCCGTCAAGGAACGCATCGCCGATATTGATGCCATCATCATTGGCTGCACGACCGTCCAGCATCAAGGTCAGTGAACCGCCGTTATATCCAATCGGATAATAGTCGCAGCCATCTTCTTTGCTGGCAGTGTGAATTGAGAAATCGCTGATTTCCTTTTCCACGCCTTCGCCAGTAGATTCGGCATTGATTTCACCAATGACTGTATCGCCGTTTTCGAGTTCGTTCAGTTTCAGATATCCCTTTACAGGCAAATCTCGGACATCCTGTAATGCAACGTCCGTGATATCCAGCGTTTTGCCGGTATCAACACTTCGCAGCGAATAAAACTTGCCGCCGTCATCATAAGACAGAGGGCTCTGTCCCATCGGAATGCCGTCCGGCCAGGTAGTGTCAGGATTGTCCAGCGTGCCGGGCGTGAAATCCGGGAGATTCGACAACAAAGACCAGGCATTGATGGGTTCCGGGGTCGGTTCTGCTGTCGGTTCCGGCGTTGCTGTGACGGCAGCCTGTGCTGCTTCGGCACTTGCCGCTGCGGCCGCCTGGTCTTTCCGTTCCTGAACCACAGATGTGGCACAGCCAGAAAACATCATAGTGAGCGCCATTGTTGCTGCGGTAACATTGATAATTTTTTTAGTCATGCGTCTTTGACCTCCTTGTGCTTGTGGTTTTGCCCTATACCAATGAGCGAGAGACCTACCACGCCGATAAACAAAGCGAGAAATCCGAGTCCAAAAGCAAAGGCAATATATTGAATTACGTCAATGAGTTTAATCCATTTTGCAACCGCAGCTGCTAAAAAAGCCAGCAGCCCAAAGCAGCCGGTCAGATAAATGAGCAAGCCAAACTGTGCAGTTCTGCTAAAAAAGGATTCAAGTGTTTTCATGATAAACTCCTTTCATACTTTTTATGGTATACGATTCGCAAGAACCTGCAATAGGAAAACAAAAAAAGCTGCCCAGCCGAAGCTGGACAGCTTGTGTGTTGTAGTATTTTAGCGTCTGTTGTCTCTCTCTTGTCTCCTGCGTTCGCGCTCCTCATACTCTTTTTTCTGATACTTGAGTCGTTCATTCAGCAGGAAGGAGTTTTCATCGCGAGTCATTTGCAGTTTTACCTCGTACCAGCAACCGTAAAGAAAGGCTGCCAGAATGCAGAAGCCAACGATTTTGACTAAGAGGTTGAAAAGAACGTTCACAATAACCGGGAAAATATAGCCGATGGCTTTGGCAATAAGCAGGATGAGCCCACCGAAGACAACGATTTTTGCGATTGTCTGAACAACAGGCGGGAAATCGCCCAGGACTTTGGAAATGGTATCGTTAATTTTGGTGATGATATTAGTGTTTTTGCCACCGTTGTTATTATTTTCTGCCATGTCGGTTCCTCCTTTTTGTGCCAATTATAGCACATATCAGCGCAAAGCGCTACATCCCGCACAAGGAATTTTTCTGTGCAAATGTCGAACAAAAAAATAATGCCGCCACCCTTTCGGATGACGGCAAGTGATGTTATTTCTTCACGGGGATATTCTCGTCAAGAATAACATCGAAGTTGTAGTGCGGCATCTTAGATGCATCACCACCAGCAGCTTCGAGGGTCATGTAGAAGTCCTCGTCATTCATAGCCTGCACGAGAGTGTTCATCTCGTCGCAGGTATGTTTGAGCATAGGACCGCGCTTGTTGCAGAACATCACAGCCGAAACAGGCTGAATGCCCTGTGCAACCATGCCATCCCAATGAGTCCGCAGCTCAGTTACAGAGTTCAAAGTAGCAACACCGCTCATGAAGTCGTAAATCTTGCAATGAGACTCATCGATGTGCTCCAGAACGTCAATCCGGGTCCGGTTTGCGTACAGAGGGAACTGGAGTTCAACTTCGTTCCCGGTGTCAGCAACCAACCGATTGGCAAATTCCTGCGCATACTTTTCAAGGGTAAACGGTTCGCTATCGAGAGGCTTCACGTTCTCGGCAATAGCGTCGAAAATCTTGCGCCATCCCTTGTCGCTCAAGTCAATGTTAGACTTGTTAGCAAGGGTGTTCAGGAATCCACGCGGCAGGCCAGTGATATCGATAGCCACTACGCCAGTAAAGGCATTAAAGGACGGGTGACGAGCCCTATCCCAGATGGTATCGAACTGGGCTGTGGAAATCACGCGGTCGCCGAGCTGAATATCCAGGCCCTGAGTGGGCATGTTGTACTGGTAGAAGCGCTTCAAATCGTAGCCGCCAGTAACCACACCCCGAGTTGCCTCGAAATCGAGCAGGCCACATTCGACCTTGACGGGGATTTCGTACCCCTCATACTCTACAACGAAGTGCTTATCCTGCCGCTTCTCCTTGTACGGCTGGAAAATAGGTTTGACGAGAACATCGCAAACCTTACCATTTGCCATACGGTAGTCGGGAATCAGGATACGGGCAGGAGCGACGCCAGTAGCGTCAGGTGCCAGGTAGTTGCGGTACATAACACCAAAATGCTCAGCCAGGCAGGTGCGTAGCACATTCAGGCTGGTGACCCGACTCTCGGCACAGCTGCCGTTCTTGGTCAGCATGGTGCTGGCGGTAGCCTTGTCCATCTCTACATAAATAACGGTAGAGGGAGCACCGAGAGCCTGGAACTGCTCACGCATAACGACGTCCGCCATAGGAATCTCTTCCTGCTCGGTCATCGTCATGGTCGTAGCGAAAGGACCATCAACGCGGTGATAAGTGCTCTCCCCCGGTTCCTTGGAAGCGATGAACCAGGGATACTTGTTGCGAGTTGCAACAAGGATGAAGTTGTTCAAACCAACACCGTGAATACACAGCGGGCCTTCATCGGTATGACCGTTACCGAACTGCAGGCATTCCGGAAGCTTCTCCTTGGACATGCCTTTACCCCAGTCGGCAACAACCATGCCGATTAGGTTTTTGTCATGTCCTTTAACGATAGCGACCAGCATGCTGATGAGGCCGATAGCGTTGGAAAAACCGTTGTCAATCGTTTCATCTGCAGCGGCGCACATAGGTAGGTTCTGACGCGAAACAGCGTCAAAATACTTATTAGTGATACCTACATTGAACTTAACGTTATTCTTCTTAGCCATAATATAACCCCGTAACGTGGGGCTACCGTGCTGCTCTTGAATTTATCTCCACAGCAATTAAGCCCCATATATCGGGGATGTTATTATTCTTTGTTGTCTGTTTTGCAGGAGCTGTTGGCGATATCAGAAATTGCCTCTTTGATAGCCCCGAAAACATCAGTTGCTTTCAGAAAATCTTCTGCCAATCCTTTGACGTGGCTGTAGTTTTTGAAGACTTTCTTGACAAGAAATGCGCCAGCGATTGATACTACTGCCAAAAGCAGCAGAAATTTCGCGGCATCGGTCAGTTTCACTTGCTCCAGCAGGAGCGCGAGTATCACACCATCTTTGCTCAGCTAGGTCTTAATTAGACCGTGAACGAATGAACCATAGCTAACTGCATATTGCTTAGCTTTGGCTTCGTGGTTGCTAATGATGGTGTCTACTCGCTAAATTATGTTTCGAATCATGGTAATGTCCTCCTTGAAGGTTTGTAATTGTTATACGGTATATATAAATACGCTCTTAACGCGGCGTTCGCGTGCAGGAACATCTATGTAATCAGCCATTGCTTCGGCTGTCAGAAGTCCACATTCCTTGGGATGAATCTATATAAAACGCAGAAAATCTGCGGGAATCCTCAAAAAAAGAAGAAGGACAGAAACCCAATATGGGCATCTGTCCTTCTTCCAGGAGGAATATGAACTATGGCAAATCAATGATATCTCTGTTACATTATCTATTCTATGGGTATCGCACGTGCCGTCAACCCAAAATACCAAGTTTTTTCGAAAATAATATATACGGCACATCGTACAATTCAAGAAACCCGGATATTCAGTCTTCTGAGATAGTGCAGAAGTAAAAGCCAGAGCGTGCTGAGTTACAACTTCGGCAGCGATATTTGGGGGTGTGAAGCTCTCGGAATATACTGTAGCCGGCATCGCGGCGTAAACGACAAATGCACAAACAATTAGGAATTTGAGCTTTTTTGAGCATCGACGATATGCCCCTTTCATGTGTTCGATACTTTAATTATCGGGAAATCGCAAAAAGTGTCAAAAAGAAAAAAGCCGCCCACCAAAAGGTGAACGACTTTCGTGACAATTTATACTGCGGCGAGGACTTCTTTCAAAGTCATTTTGTCAATGCCTGCAAATTCTACAGCGGCAGTAGCCCAAAAGAAATCGCTGGCGCGGCATTCGTCATATATCGGGTCAAATTCGTTGCATTCTGTTTTGATGTCGAAGAATTCTTCGCGGGAGAACTGCTCACATGGAATCCCTGCGTTTTTCTGTACGAAATCCTTGATTCCATCTGTCATAATGGAGCAGCCCATTTCGAGTGTGTCGTCCGAAAGGCTGCCCCCATATGTGTCATATGATAGACCATAATGAGATACATAGGTTGCGCGGCTTGCACCGGTGTATTCGTTTTCGAGAAATTCACTAACGGTCTGGTCCAAAGACACCTTTCCATCTTCGTACAATTCGCCGGAATAATCATATGGGCAATCATTGCTGCGCCATTCATAATGAGTGGGAATAGGGTCCAGCATTGCTGCTAAATTCTCTAAAAGCTGTTCCCTGATATCATCTTTCTGAGCAAGAAAAAGCGAATTCACATATTCCGCGATTTCATCCTCATTCTGTTTGATACAGTCGATGCATTTTTGCATACTTTCAGAAATAGTAGCTTCACTCGATTTCATTATTGATACCTTCTTTCTATCATTTTAGTGTACACGATTCGCACATATTAGCAAAAACCGCCCACCCTGCGAGGGATGAGCGGCAGAAAATGCTATCTATGTAAAAAGACAACTGAGCTTGTCAGAGGTCTTGTAATCTATCAGGCAGCCATCTTCACTGCGGTTTTGCCCTTCGAACCTTTCTTCCGTGCATTGGCTTCAAGTTCCTTCTTGTTGGCGTCATACCAAACCTCGAACTCCTTGAAGTTGTTCAATGCCCAAATCTCAGGAGAAGCCTTTCGTACGTAAATCTCTTCCAGCAAGTGGATGACTTTTCGACCAACTTCTTCCATGATTTCAGCATCGTATTTGCCGCCACTATTCCTAAAGCCTTCCGGCATAACGATGTCGTATTTAGGGTCGAGAACTTCAAGGCCCGGTTCCAGAACGCGAATGCCTTTGTAGCCTGCTTTACGCACAGCCTCGAATTTGAAGTGGTCATTTGCGGCTTTCTTATCATTTCCATGCCATGCGCTGCCATTGTATTCAGCGCAGAGCTTCTGAACGTGGTCAACAAAGTCCAGCCCCAAAAGGCTGTCCTTGCCCAAGATGTTTCGAACATCGAAAAATGGATTGGGAATTCCGTTCTCTCCGGCAAATGCCAAGTATAAGCGCGTGTAAAACCACTCCGGTTTGGAAATGGCATTCTTTTTCCGCATGTTGCAATCGTAGCAACCGGTGCAATTGTGGCTTATAGCACGGACGACAGTGGCAATTGCGGTTTCAAATTCTTGTTTGCAATCACGACATTTGAAGAAGAATTTTCGGCTGCTTTTGACGGGAACTTCTGAAGCAGAAAGCTTGTTTTTGCTGCTCCACATGGCGGCTGCTTCTGGGCATTGCGATGCAAGGTCGTTGATGCCGAAAATGATTTTCCTCCCTACACAAACAGGGCAGCCGGTAGTGCCACCGCTTACAGAACAAACAACATTATAGATTTTGGCTTCGAATTCCTGTCCACAGTCAGAACAAACAAAAGCGAGCCTTCTTCCGCTCCCAGCAGTAATTTCAAAAGCGAAGTGTTTGTCTTTTTCACTCAGCATTGCAGCGACCTTAGGAGCGACAGTAGCTAAGTCATTTTCACCAACGACCAGCTTTTGGCGACTCTTTCTGGCTTTAGAAGGCTTCTTTTTCTCTTTCTCATACGGCATCTCAACGCCAAGAGTCGGAACAGGAGCGCAAGCAGTGCAGTTGCAAGAAGTGGCGTGCATTAAAGTTTCTATGTTAATATTCATGGCATTTTCCTCTTTTCTTTAATGCTATAGAAATAAAAAGCAGTCACTTTACCTTTTTCAGAGGCTAAAAGTGACTGCTTTACGTTCAATAGTGTTGAATTGCTATAAAGGCATCGGCTTTACTTTGTCAACAGATTCTGCAGACAAGCGTTGAGCTCCTTCCTTTGGTACGTTACCTATCATACACAGGTCGCAAACTCTGTCAACTAAAACTTGCCAGAATTTCGATTGCACGTGAGTTACAAAAGAATGAGGTTACACGGCGTGCAAGTTTACCTTGGTGTGTATAAATCACACGATATTGCGTATAAAAAGCTGCTCACCCGTGAAGGGTAAGCAACAAACAAGTTAGGACTTGGTATACAATGACGTACCCTTGAGCGGATTCAAGAGCCCGGGCTTGTATTTGGTGCGGACATACTCTGCGATTTCAGCATCCGGCATGGCGTTCAGAACGTCAAGCCAACACTCAGCATTGATAGCCATGAGACCACCCATGCCAAGTGCATTTTCACAACGCTTGATGTCGGAAGCAAATGCAGTATGAAATTCGCAGGACTCCGCAGCCTTTACGATGCGGTCAAAGTCGTACATACCGGGACCTCCTCACTGGCACATGCTCTTGAGGTCGTCCTCGCTCAGAACGGGCACACCCAAAGCGTTGGCCTTATCGAGCTTGGAACCGGCAGCTTCACCCGCAACGAGATAGCTCGTCTTTTTGGAAACACTGCCGGAGACCTTGCCGCCATGCGCTTCGATGTAAGTCTTGGCTTCATCACGACTCATGGTAGGCAAAGTGCCGGTGATGACGAACGTCTTACCTGCGAGCGGTGCAGATTCATCGTTGGCACCTGCCGGAGCATGGTAGTCGAGATTGACACCTGCATAGCGCAGCGCAGCAACCTCCTGCTTGAACATAGGGTCAGAGAGCATTGCATCCAGAGCGGCATAGATGGCATCAGAGAAACCGGGGATGTTGTAATCCTTGATGTTATCCACATACAAGGCAGACAAACCGAGCAGGTTTCCGTCCGTAGCCTTGCACTGGGTAAACAGAGCACGAGCAACATGACCGCCAATAAGACGATAGCCGAGACCTTTAAGAACACGGTCTGCATTCTGGGTCTTGGAATTCTCGATGGCGGTAAGCAGCTTTTTAGCCGTCTTTTCACCGTACATGTCGATGAGTTCAGACTCCTCTTCGTAGAGTTTATACAAGTCTACGGGGTTGGAGATGAACCGACTATCGACAAGGTCCTGAATAATTTGAGGACCGAGACCCTTGATATCCATGCACGGCTTGGATGCGAAATGGATGATGCGGTTGACCGTTTTAGCGGGGCATGCATCGTTCGTGCAATACAGGTCCACAGACCCGTTCACGGAAGCGATAGGCTCGCCACAGACAGGGCAAACCTGACTGGACATGTCATAGGGCACGGCATCTGCCGGACGCTTCTCCTTCTCGACCATCGTGATTTTCGGGATGATATCACCGGACTTGTGCAGCACAATGGTATCGCCGATACGGATGTCCAGATTTTTGATGAAATCTGCGTTGTTCAGCGTAGCACGTTCAACACGGGTTCCGGCGAGCTGGATAGGGTCAAAGACAGCAACAGGAGTGACGCGGCCGGTACGACCCGTCTGCAGCTGGATGTTGCGCAAGACAGTTCCCTTTTCCTCTGCGGGATACTTGTATGCAATAGCCCATTTCGGGGTTTTGGTGCGCTCGCCCATCTTCCGGCGAATGCTCAGCTCATCGACTTTGATGACTGCGCCGTCAATCGGGTAATCGATATCATAGCGTTTTTCCTCAATGTCGTGAATGGCTGCCAAGATGCTATCAATGTCATTGCAATGAGCGTAATAAGTGGTCTTGAAACCACATACATCATGCAGATAGTTCAGCTGGTCACAATGATACGGGCTGAACTGTGCTGCATCGCCATTGTTGACGCTCTGAACATTGAAAACGAACACCTGCAGGTTGCGTTCCCGTGCAATAGCCGGGTCAGCCTGACGCAGAGAGCCAGCAGCGCAGTTGCGGGGATTCGCAAAGAGCTTCTTCCCTGTTTCCGCCTGCTTTGCATTGGCTGCTTCAAAGTCCTTTTCCGACATATAGCACTCGCCACGGAGTTCGATTTTGCCGATACCCTTGGGCAGCTCGATGCTGCGAGGCAGGCAAGTGAGGGCTGCAACATTGGCGGTCACATCCTCACCGACATGGCCATCGCCGCGCGTCGAAGCCTGGGTCAAATGAGCGAGGCCGTCGTCAGAACGTTCATAGACAAGAGATAAGCTCAAACCGTCAATTTTGCGTTCCACAGAGAAGGTCACTTCGGAATATTCGGCTTTCACCGAATCCACAAAGCCGCGAACCTCATCGTCGGAGAACACATCAAGCAGAGAAAGCATCGGTACACGGTGTTCAACCGGAATACCGAGAACACGCTTGCCGCCAACAACTTGTGTAGGACTGTCAGCGGTCACGAACTCAGGATGTACTGCTTCGATATCACGAATCTCGTGCATCACGGAATCGTATTCCTCATCCGTTACGACCGGAGCATCCTGCTCATAGTAGGCGGCACTCCATTCTTTAGCCTTTGCGCAGAGGCTGTTGTAGTATTCTTTGGAAGAAATAGGCAGATTATTGTTAGACATAATATTTTACCTCACGTATGTTATTTTTTTGTTTTTTATAGCGTAATGGTTTGCGACTCAGTAGTAGCCTGGCTGACATCTTCAATACCATCCACAAAAACTGTTGTTCTGATAATGATACGGAAAGGAACGCCCTTTTGCCAGGTGGTGTTTGCTCGGAGTTCATCCACCAGGCTAATCAGTGCCTGCATTTTGAGCATTTCGATGGTATAGCGAGTCGGAATCATGGTTCGGGTCGTCTCGAGATAAAAATGCCGATTTTTCTCATTGTATCCGAGAGAATCGTTCGTAACATCCATTTTTGCAACAACGGTGTAGTCGCTCTGCGGGACATCGTTGAACGGCGTGAGAGAATCATTGAGAATCTGCATGCGAGCGTCGAACTCTTTGATGATGCGAGCCTTCTCTTTCTCATAAATCTCGTCTGCCTGTCGAACCTGCTCCCGATAGCACTTCACGCACTCTTCTTTCGTGTAGAAGATGTTGACGGAAGTGCCGGAGCAGCAGCGATACCCGGTGTTGTCCAATGGGGCAATGACGGTTGAAGAAATCTTACCCCGATTTACCGGCCGAAAATAGACCGGAGAATAATAGATGGTTTTGCTCGTTTCTTTTGCGTCCGTTACAACAACCGGGGTAGGTTTGATGTTGCGAATCGGCTTTTTGGTCGGGTCCGCATTTGCGCGATAATCGCAAATCCAAGCCATTTTGCCGATGACGTTTTCAAGACCTTCGGCGTAATCGTACATACCGAGGTCGTTTGTCTGGCGTGGAGGATAATTTTCTCCGGAGCCTTTAATCATCAGCTTGACGGCATTTTTAGCGAGGTATTCATTCAGCTTCATGGTATTTTCCTTTCTTTCAACGAGCGTTTGTGAGTACGGCAACAACCAGCTCCTCGTAGTCCTCGATGGCACAGTAGATGTCAGCGAAACCATAGGCGTGACCACGGTCGTAGGCTTTTTGCCAGAGGATGGTTGCAGCCTTTTTGGAAATGCTGCGTTTCGTTTCGGCTTTGATGTCTTCCTGAATTTGAAGTTCGATAGCTTCCGAGATGTGTTCGATTTCTGCATTCTGCGCCTTCTTCAGCCGAGAGCATTCCGCATCCCAGGCTTTCTGTCGGCGAACGACCTCTTCCCTGTTCCAGCGCACCGATTTCTCTTCGTCGATGATTTCACCGTCTTTCGGGCGTTTAGAGTTGGGCTTAGTAGGTCTCTTCCAAGCAGTTTCGAGTCGGTTGCCAAGATTTGTCCATACGTTATCCATTATAACACTCCTTTTTTTGTACGCAAAAAGGCGAACCTCCCGGTGTGGGAAGCCCGCCTTAAAGCGAAGTGTGAATTGTACGAGCACACAGTGTGCTTAGTAGATGGTATCTATCGTACAAGCTAAATTATACGGGTCTCGCACGAAAGCGCAAGATTATTCATCCATTGCTACAGTCACCAAACAGCAAATTATATGCTTTTTCGATTTCAGAATCAGACATGGCCTTCCCTTTTTCTTCAATGCTGTGCAGAATTAGAGTCTTGTCGCTCTCCTCATCCGGCACGAAGCCAAGAATCGCATCCAGTTTGTTGCGATTCTCGTCCTGCGCAAGATACTCTTTGATTTCGGACCACTGCGCATCACGCTGGTTCAGAGCGTCAACGTTCTGTACACAGAACGGGTACTCACTTTGCGGCATAGAACCAGCAAGGTATTTAGTATCGTCGCAATACATCTTGATAAGCCGGACAATATAGTTCCGCTCTGCTTTGGTTCTTGCAGTCAGAATGTTGCTTGCGCTCTGGTACTTGTAGTTATCCCCAACAGCTTCCAACGACTCTGCAATCTGTCGAAAACTCAGCATTTCGTTTGTGGCCTTGTCATGCTGCGACACAGTGGAAGCATAGTATCCTTGTTCCGTTTCGTTTGCTTCTACCACGGCAGCGAGATTCGAGTCAATATGGATGAGCCGTTCACTGTTATCCCCTTGCGCACGAATTGTGTTGTTCACTTTCGCAATCCAACTGTCAGTTTCCGTAGCATCATCGCCCGCATAGAGGTAGGTTACAATATCCGGGTTAGTAGGGTTCGGAAGCTCCGCACAAGCCAAGGTCAGATTTCGCCCGTATTCTTTTGCCTGAAGGTACATGTTCGGATAATCGTCTTGTATTGTCTGAGCGATTGCCTCAACCTCGGCCTCGTCTTTTTCAATGACAAGGCCGACAGTGGCTACCTGCTCTTCAATGTTGAGCTGCTTCAAAATATCCTCAAGGTCGAATACAATAGCTTCTTTGTTGTTTGTATAGAATCGGATTTTCATAGATTTTCCTCCTGGCAACAATAAAAAGGGCAGGCCCTCGGTTGGAAGGTCTGCCAAAAAACAGTTTGAGAATTGCAAAAAGGTCATTGTGCGGCTTTGACAGCTGCGTTTATCATTGTGTATGCAATATCCAGGAGCCGAAACGCAAGAACTCCAAAAGATAATGCTACCAGCAAAAAGCAAAACACAAATTTTTGTTTGTTCTCACCCTGGAAATAGTACATTCCAAAGCAGGACGCGATGAGAACGCAGAGAAACACAACGACCCAAATAATATCAGCCATTGTCCTGATTTTGATGTTGCTGAGTCGGCGGGGTCTTGACTTCAGCAGGAGCATTCGGAGTCTGATACTGAACATTCTGGCTCGGCTCTTTGGGAGTTTCGGGGGCCTGGTACTGAACAGTACTGGGGTTGTTCTGCTGTTCGGCTTTCTTTTCCTCATATTTGGTCTTGAGCTGAGAATAGGAATAGCCATCCTGCGGGATACCGTGATACTCATAATGGCCGAAAGCAAGAATCATGTTGAACACCGGATTCAGAAGGCAAAGACCAATCGTGAAACCAATACCTTCACCGAACGCAACAGCTTTCTTGTAGTTGGTGATAGCACCGATGATGAGAGCAACGACCAGGAACAGATTGCCGAGCAGCGGGATACCGGACAAAAGGCTCAGCACGACCGGAATCAGAAACAGCCAGCCGTTGCCCCAGTAGAGATTGAACTCAATGTAATTGCTGTAGAACGGGACGATGGATGCCCAGCCAGGCTGCCCGGCTTTCTCGAAAATCTTCCAGTTTGCAACGATTTTGAGTACAAAATACGCCACTACCAAAAGAATCACCGTGTAGAGCATTCCGCCCAATAGATTAAGAGCACTGTAAGAATTATACATTTTATATCCTCCTCTTCCGGCATATCAAGCCGGTTTATTCCTTCACTAAGTTCTTTGCCTGCCGCTGCCGTTCCGCAAGTTCTTTGCCGCGTCTGACCAGTTCCGCATATTGCTCTTCGGTCAGCTTGCGAGGCGGCTTAATTTTGACCCATTTCTTCGGTAAATCTGCTTCTACACACCAGTCTTCATCCCGCGTGATTTTAACAGCATCAGGGTACTCTTTCGCAAGCTCTTTCAGCTGCGCCATGCGGGCTTTGTTGCAGGTGTAGTAGGACGCTTTCTTCTCCGCATCATTGAACGTGATGATGGTTTCGCGTTCCCAGGGACCGTCAGATGCCTGCGTGGCCACTTTTTTATCGGGCATGATTTTTCTCACCTCAATCGAATAAAATTGCCGATATAGCAGGGCCTTCGCAGATATACCCGCCCGCCTCGGCCCATTTCGGCGTCATGAGCTTGCCATTTGCTTTCACAAGCACCATCTTCCGAGCAGAGGCATTCAGGAATTCCGCCGGAGCCCAGTTATTTCGCACAACGACGATAGCATTGTCGTCCGCGTTCTCAAGCATATGCTTCAGCGCTTTTACCGTCACCGTGTCACCTCCCGTTCAACACATCATCCAGTGCCTGCAAGAAAACTCTGGATTCCTCATTGATTCCGCCGCGACACAAAACTTTCGCAATATCATCAAATCCTACCAAGTACATATTTTCTTCACCCATGTACCCTTGCGGCCAGGGAACCGCATAGTAGTTGTGCGGAACAGAACTTGTGTCATAGCCGACCACAATATATTTCTGGTCTGCAATATTTTTCACCGTCAGGATAGTTCCAAGCGGCAACGCGTCTTTCATGGAATGAGTAGTTGCAGGCATGATTCTCTGAATTTTCAAAACAGCACCTCCCTAATTTTCATTTTATGAGACTCGCACATTTGCGCAAGGAAACTGAAAACAAAAAAAGCGGCCGCTCCCGAAGGAACGACCGCAAAGATATGAGTCAGATGTTATTCATGGGAATCAGCCTTCCTGAAATCAGAAAGTTGATTCTCAGTGGAACACTGCACGAAAGAAGTTTCCTTGCGCGGATTCACAAAAACGTCTGTGGTCGCAAACGTATTGCCAAAACTCATATCACAGAAGACAACGTGTGCGCTCTCATCGTCAGAAGCACGAGGCGCAAAGCTGGTACATGCAAACCAATCCAATTCATCCTGCCCCTGTTCATCATAGAGATAAATGACGGGAGCCGGAATGTTGGGCGTCGGCATAGCCAGTGAGCCAACCTGCATTTCATTGACGCAGAGGTCGATGGGCGGGTTTCCATTTTGGTAATCCCACTCGGCGTAAGACTGGGCCCTGATGGTGGTGTCGCCATCATCTACCTCGATGCCAAGAGCAGCGATATCGAATGGAATACCGAGCTTCTCCTTGATTTCTTCCGGGGTGAAAGTTAGGAGCTTACCGTGTTCGCCTTGGATGTAGAGCTTCATGGCTTACTTTTCCTCCTTCTTCTTGTCGGCGTTCAGAATCTTTTCCAGAACGTCGTTGTAAGTATCATCGAGGAATCGACCGGTTTCTTCATCTGCTTCCGGAGCGGCGAAAGCACCGTCTTCTTCAGCTGCATCCTGTACAGCGTCGAAGACACCGATTGCGCCCCAAAGTTCATCGGCCAGAAGGTCATAGCCGAGGTTCTTCACTTTTGCCGACAAGTCAATCAGCAGCATTTTCTGCCGAAAGAACTCGTTCATATCCAAGCCGATGTAGGGTTTCGCTGCAGTATTGTTTTTCTGAGACTTTACTTTGAAAATGCCCCAGTCAAAGTTGCTGTCTGCGCCGTACATATACCCGGACGCAAGGCAGAAACCGTCTGCTGCACTGTCCTCAACGTTGATACCGACTTCATAATCGCTGCCGGAATCTTCGTCAAGGTCAATCGCATAACCTGTTGCCTTTTCGTACTCTGCCTCAATGTCAGTTTTCATGGCTGCCAGTAGAGCGTTGAAATCGGTATTCTGGGAAAGCAAGTTCATGCTTTCGCCTTCCTGATTTTTGATAAGAATGAACATAGTATTTACCTCCTGATAATTAAATCATGCTATCAGACAATTTGTCGATAGTCGCTGTGATGGTTTCGTTTTCCATCTGAGCCATACGCTCAAACAGATGAGACCAGTCGATGGAATCATGGACACGCTTGACAAACACATCATAGGTGCCACCGGCCTTCATCATTTCAATTTGAGACTCATAGCAGCCGGACTCCTCAAGTATGAACTTGATATCGTCGGTTGGGTTGATTTGTATTGTTGCTTCGTACTCATTCATTTTGATTATTTCCTTTCTTTTATACGCAAAAAGGCGAACCACCCAAATGGGAAGTTCGCCTAAAGCGCATTGTTAAGTGTGCGAAGGGCAGGATGCCTTTTCGATATCTGTTATCTATCGTACAATTTATATCTTAACCCGTTCGCATAAATCCGCAACAAAAAACCGCCACCCAAATGGGCAGCGGTAATGAAAAATTAAATTTCAGCGCAGAACATCGCGAGCTTTTGCCACAGCAAATAGGTGCTGGTTTTCATGCGTACCTTTTCAGGAACGCCAGTGACGAGACACCATTTATGGGCAGCAGCTTTGATGCGGGGAATCTGCCGTTGTTCAGTTTCAGTGAACGTCTTGTTGTACATTCTGCGGCGACGTCCGGAATTCCAAAAGGCTCCTTCCATCGTTTCGCAAATCAGAGCGTACGCCAAATGGTTTTGGGCTTCATCGTGGGTTAATTCAACCATCGTTTTCATGGCTGTCACCCTGCCTTTCTCTCATTGCGAGCCATATGCAGCGCATAATCAAGCGCGTCAGGGTCATCGGCCAAGAATTTCGTTTTCTGAAGTGTACCAAGCTTGGGATGCTTCAGAATCGTATAGTTGCCATTGTTCTGGACAAGGGAACCTTTATCATAGACCAGCTCGACCTTTTCGGCAGGTACTGCGTAACGGCGAATGCGGTCACATTCATCCGCATAGTTGATGGGAGTGATATAGCCAACCGGCTTTTGTCCTTCCATTCCTGTCACAGTGACCAGAAAAGCCTTAATGGTCCGGGCTTCTTCCTCTTCCTGCTCATCATAGTATTTGAACGTGATGAACATGGGAGTATCTTTCTTGTACGCATCTTCCTCAGGGCAGAGATACGTTCCGCAAGAGCGGCAGAACCAGAGCATCGATACCGGCTTTCCAGTTTCTTGTGCTTCTTTAGCATAGCGCTTAAAAATCTTTATGTCCAGCTTGAAATCCTCGGTGTAATGCTCAACCGTGCTTTTCACGATGAGTTTCAGAAAATCACAGATGGAAATAGCGGTCATAGTCATATTGGAAGTCATAATAAAATCTCCTTTTTAGTCAACCATAACTTTAGAAATATTCATGTCATAGCGGTTGAATTTAGAAATATAGTCAAAAATGGTATTTACTTGAGCTTTTGTTGCGGTTTTGGTCTCATCCATATCGAGGAATGTATTGCCCATCGAAGGATTACGAATGGCAATCCAACCGCGTTTATATAGGAAGTCGAGACCCTTGCCGCTCCAGTCATACGCCATATTGAGAACTTCATGGTCAGAAAGACCAAACGTTTCTCGATTGCGCATGATGATGCGGCCAGCCAGGGCAGCGTGCTCGCCAAACTCGCAGGCATACCAGGTGCCATCGGGAGCAATCAGACCATATTCGGTCAGCTGATGCTGAATGGGTCTATCACTGATATAGCTGTTGTACAGTCGCTGACGGCGTTCAACGGATGTGCCTTTCATGTTTGCTTCAATCCAAGAGGCAAGCTTGGTCCAAAAATCGGTTTTGTAGAATTCCGGGTTGGATTCCTGCTCAGGAAGCGGTTCACCATTGAATTCTGCAACAAGGTCTGGGTGGGTAAAAAGCCATGCACCGTTGTTGAATGCATCAGAATAACCCGTTTTCCCATAGAGGAAACACTTGATACCGTCATAGCTGCAATCGATATAATGATGTTTTGCATTGGTGCAGAGCGTTTCATAGCTATCAGTCATAGCAAAGCGGTCAACATAATTGAGCGGATGTGCAATCATATCCTCACGAATTTGATTGACCAGCATCTTGTGTTGAAGCTCCTCAACCTTCTGCCCGAGGGAACGAACATGAACATTGTCATCGACAAGTTCAAACTCATTGACACCAACAAGTTTTTTCCGGCCTTCGATAATGTCCTGGCAAACATGCCTTTTTTCTTCCTCGTTGCCACCCATCATGCAGGAGAGCAGCAGCTCCTCACACTTTTTATACGGCTTGTCCATATTCCAGAACCAGTCACGTGCAATGGCGGTGAGGAACTCACCATCCATACTGAAATGTAGTTGTTCACCCATGTTGGGTAACCTCCCCAATTGTTATGTGTTGTTCTCGACAAAGTCTTCGCATTCCTCGCTGGTCAAAACCACGCCAAAATAGGCAACACGCTTGACGGTGGTTTCCCACACGCGAACGGTGCGTGCCATTGGCTGAACGACCCAGGAATGACAGCGCCAGAGCCCGTCTTCGGAAAGAGCATACCCCGTTGCAATAAAGCACCGGTCTTTGTTTTTATACCAAAGCCGTGCAGAATTGTAATGGCACTGGCAATCCTGGCCTTTCCTCATATAGCTGCTGCCATAAAAGAACCGGCCGCGTTCAAGGATTTTTGGGGCGTCTTCGTCAAATTCCGTCATGCAGACTTCATCCCCGCCAAATGTGAGGATTTTGTCATGCAGCTTCTTCATAGCATCGAGCGTTTGAGTATCGAAACCAGAAGAGGTGTTGTAAATCTGGCTTTTGGTAAGCCGCATTTTCCAATCCTCGTTCATTGGGTTCCAATGAATCGGCGCGGACATCTGGTCAGGGGTCGTAATAGGTTTCAGACTGTTCCAGCCTTTCGTGCTCATTCCAACCCCTCCTCACGAGAGCGCAAGCAACTCAGAATCTTTGAGTGCAGTTGATAGCGATTATCGCCGCTTGGCACGGAGTTACCAAGGTTTTTGGATACGAGAAGTTCGTCGAACGCCTTCAAAATTTTAGAAGTAATGACCGGCTTTCTCTGCGCACTCATGTGACTCAGCCAGAACTCGACATCCTCAACGAGATGCCAATATTCCATGCCGTACAGCATCGCGCCGCTTTCATTGTCTTTCCGTTCCCGCTCCTCATCTGCATCATCGCAAACGATGCAAATACCGTTTTCGTCGAGATAGTTCTCGAAGATATCGCAGATATCGGAGGCAACAGAACGGATATCGGAATTTGCCTTCACCTCAGGTTCATGCTGGACGGCTTCAACTTTGTACTCGATACTGTCGTGACGAAGTGACTCTTCGATACCATCAAAAACGATGTCCGCGTAGTCTTTATCATCCCGACACGCTTCGAAAATGTTTTTGACGGATTCGATTGCCTCTTTGGAATTGGAGCTTCCCTCAACAGAGAACTCCAAAGGAACCAAGGCAACAACTTTGTATTTATTCTTCATGGTTTTTTCTCCTTAATTTAACAGGATGCCGCAGTATTTGTTCAAGGCAAGTACGCTTGCAGCGAAAACAGCAACCTTCTCAAAGGTAATGCTCTCCGCAATTGCACAGACGCTCATAACAATGAGCAGAACAGCTGCCACAGCAGATACTATTACTATCTGATTCTTGATGCCGATTTTCATGAGCTTTTTCTCTTTCTGTTTATGTCCTTATCGGAGCATATCAATGATTTTTCCAACCAACTCATCATTGGTCACGAACTGATTACGTCCTTTTGCACCGAGCGATACAGAGGAGTAATCTTTCATACTGGCGGCATAGCGAACCAGGTTCTTGTCAGACAAGGGCTGATAGCAACTCTTTTCGGTGCTGACGTAAACGCACTTATTGTTGAGAACGTTCTGAATGTGGCCAGAGCAGCCAACACGCTTACCGTTGATGATGATGTTGTGTAGGTTATGGGTTAGCATAAGGTCTTTGCTTTCGGTTTCTTTTACCTTTAACTGGTTCAAGAGTTTTCGGGACAGATAAACGGTTGCTTTCATTGTGATTTCCTCCTAATTCAAATGAAGTATTTGTAAGCGGCAGTTAAGCGTTTGCGGTACAGGTCTAACGTGGTCAGCCCTCCTGCATAGACTTTGCGGGAAGAGATTATCACGTTGGTTCCTGCTTCCATATGGGAGAAGAACATCGAAAGGCAATCTTCCAGGCTGTCGCTTGTAGTAAGAGTTTCGTACACCGGATACGAGTATTTGGCGGCCTTGCTGTATGTGCTATTGAGCTCATACACGAAAAACATCACCTGTCCCGTAACGGTGTTGGGGTCATAGCCATTGCCATAACACCAGTTGAAAAGGTCTGTCTTTCGGCTATAAGTCCATTGCAGGAGTCCATAGCCGCCATCCGAAGGGTTTTCGGCCGAGGCTTTAAGACCGCTTTCCATCGACATGCAGCCCATCACTGCGGCAGTACCGGCCTTGGAAAGACCCACATCCCGCAATGCTGTGTAGATGGCGTACTCATTGTCAGAAAGGTTCTGAGGAATCGTGTTCGTCACAGGTTCTTCTGCAGGTTCCACCGCAGTCTCTGCCGTCTCTACAGAGGGCTCGGATTCAGGCTCCGTCTCAGTCGTTTCCGGTTCAGGTACAGGCAGTACCAGCGCGAAAGGCGGCTGAGCGTTGAGCTCCCGAAGATGGACCTCCAACGGCGTGACATACTCGATATCGGAATCGTTAGCTGTCTTTACCGGCGTAGCATACGCAGGCGTCGAGAAAAAGCAGGCTATGCAGCCGATAATGGTGATAACGCTGAGCATGAAAGCGATGGCTCCGGCATAGAATTTCAATTTGTCGTTCATTGTGATTACTCCTTCAAATAAAGTTCCCGCCGACAATAACTGTCTGGCGGGATGTGATAGATGTTCGGTTGTTGGAAAAACTTCATGCTTCACGAACTACGATGGCGGTATATCCGCTGTTGGCAAGATACCGATACGCTGCATCATAGGCGTCGCTGAGCGTTGGAGCTTTAACATACCCGATAAAATCGGAGCAGATAACCATGCCGGAAAAACCTGGGTTACCGGCATAGATGGCGAAGCGGGTGTTTTTCGGAATAAAATGTTTGGAAATAGACATAGCGGACCTCCTTATCAGTCGCTGTTAAAATGGGTGGATGACGGCTTCCTGAAAACAAAAAAGGCAGGCCCATCATGAAGATGAGTCTGCCTTGAATGAGAACAGAATTATGAATTGTACGAGCACGCGGTGTGCCAAGTAGATGTTATCTGTCGTACAACTTTTATATTATGGAATTCGCAAGAATGTGCAAGAGTTTTTGATGTGCTTCTTTTTCAGGCTTCGTTAAGCCATTTCTGAGTGATATCCATGATTTGATTCTGAAATTCCGGGTCCGGCAAGGTTTTGCTGTCTGCCCAAATTGAGTTACGGACGATTGGGTAATTGTATACAACGCCGTCAACGATATAAGGCCAAAGCACCACTTCGCCGCCCACAAGCCAAAGTTTCTGGATTTTGACGGGTTTCTCGTATCTTGTGAGCCAGCATTCACTGGTCACGACAGAATCCGCCACATATTTCTGTGTTTCTTGCTCGGTCAAGAGATTCGGGTCTTCGTCCTTGATGTTGTACATTCGGACAATGAACGGTAACGGCATGTCCTTGGAGTATTTTTTGTTCTGACGCAGCTCAGCGAGCAGGAATTTTGAGACAAAATGCGCAATCCCAATACTGGTCAGGCAGTCGTCGAGGGTGTGCCCAAGACAAATTCTTGGAATTTCCTGGTCCTCCCCTTTCATCCGATTCGTTGGTATCTGCGGAACAACATCGTCCGGCAGGCATCCGGTATCTGCCATGATGTGATAAAGAATCATTGATGCTTCCTCCTGAAATAAAAAATAGCAGGCCCTCAAGAATTGAGAGTCTGCTTTGTTTGCACGATGAATCGTTCGTTCGAACTTGCTCCTATCGTGCGGTTGATATTTTGCTGAGTTTGCACATGCAGCCCCAACAGGCATCGTTCAGAACGTCTTGTCGTTGGGAACTTGCAGATACATCCAGGACTGTGGTGCTCGCTTAACGCCAAGCTCTCGCAGGGACATATCCAAGGATTGGACATCAGAAACGTTCCAGCCATACAGGGTGCCGGACTTATTGCCGTATGTAATCAGTTCGTTCGCAGTAAGGCAGCTGTCCTTCACGAATTGAGCGGTCTTTTCGGTGACTTCTGTGCCAATAGCATATGCCGGGAGTTCGCGCAGACAATCGAGTGTATTGATGTCACGGCAAACAAACGCGGCAGTCACTTTACCAGCACCACCATCAGCTTTTGTTTCGTAGCAAAACACTACAAAAGGACAGCTGATTTCCCACGGCATTGTTTTTCTGACCTCGATGGTCTTTTCACAGTTTATGATTTTTTCAAGCCATTGCTTTTTGATGCTGAGAAGAACGGCTTTGTTTGAATTGATTTTGAGAGCATTCTTGGTATTTGAATTAAGCATTGTCATGCTCCTTTCACGTTTCGGACAATAGCCACATCGGCTTCGTTTTTGCTGTTGGCAAGAACCAAGGTCGGTTCAATCCAACGGACTTCGAGTCTTGTGCGGCCTTTCCCGACCCAGTAATGATGCCAGTGAGCGCGGCGAACATGAGGGCGAACGCTGTGACTGCTATCACCGTGGGTAGGACTTTCAGCGCAGGTTGCGTTAGCAGGACGCATTTGCTGCTCGAAGCTTTTCCCGATAACGTAACCGACATCAAAAACAAAAATAGCGGCAGAACAGCAATGCTGCCCTACCGCATGAGTAATGGGTTGTGATTCATTTGTTTTTTTGGAACGTTACCATTTATGGAACGGGTTCAAAAGTCCGGGACGGTATTCGTTATCAACGTACATTTTGATATCGTTATCGTCCAGGGCATCCAAAATGTTCATCCAGCATTCCGCTTCGACGCGCATTTCACCGTCCATTTTCAAGGCCCTGTCGCACTGAACTAAGTCTGCTCGAAAAGAGTTCACATAGAAGCAATCTTTTGCGGCAGCTGCGAACCTGGTAAAGCTGTTTTTGGTATTCGTCATGGTATTCATCCTTTCTAAAATATTTTTCTAATCAATACATAAAAAATAAGCAGGCCCTCAAAAGAGAGTCTGCTTACAAGCATGACAGATTGTTAATGTTCAGTTAGGAGGTGAGTGATGGTATCTGTTATGCAATTATTATTTTAGGCGGTTCGCACATTCGTGCAAGTGGCTTTTTAACTTCGTTTGTTTTTGGTAGAAGCACTGTTCCAACCCTTAGACTTGTGCTTTTCAGAGCTGTCGCCTTTGAACATTTCGGATACTTTACTGCCATCGTCTTCCGCATGAGCAATATATTCAGCCGCAAGAATTTCATACTGTGCGCGGGAAATCCCGGTTTGCTCTGTAAAATTTATGAATTCATGTTCAAACGCCAAACTGAGTGTTATTAAGACGCGATTGGCAAGTTCTTGCCGGAATTCATCAACGGTGCCATCAAATTTTATTGTGCGGTCGTCATCATCATCTGTGAAATCATCGGCCGCAGTATTGACGGCATCGCTAAACAATGTAGTCATATCGTATGCCATATCGGAAGGGCTGATGTTAGGGCTACCATTCGCGTCTTTTTCGTTCAGTTTAACCTGGAGTAGCCCTTGTATGATGCTGTAGCGCATCAGAAGCACTGACATTGTTGATGTTGGCTCGAAATTTTCAATTTCTTTTTCAAGAATTTTCTGCTTGTTTGCGATTACTTTGTAGTTTGCTTTCATATGAATCTCCTTTAAGCGCCTAAAACCCGTCTAACGGTAGCAACCGGAACCTCACGTTTCCCTTCCGGCAGCACAAAAGTTGGCTCAATCCAGCGGACTTCTAAGCGAGTTCGACCTTCTCCAACCCAGTAGTGGTGCCAATGAGCACGGCGGACATGTGGTCTGACCGTACGGCCTGTGCCAGTTGCTGTGGATTTCTGATATTCTGCACCGGAAACCAGCTGCATTTCAAAGCTCTTGCCGATTACAAAGCCCACATTGTAAGTTTTGACATTTACTTTTTTAGGAGTAGCACCGGGTTTGGAGACGAGGACGGGCCGCTTCTCTTTCGGGATTTTTACCTCTTTGATTTCTGCGTTTTTTGATGCAAGATAATAAGCGGCAGAGACCGCGATACGAAGATACGGCTCAATACCGGCGTTGAATTCTCGCTGCTTTTGCAGCTCTTCCTCGCTGAGAACGGCACCTGGTACGTTTGATACCGTGGCGTCATTGACAGTCGCAGAATCAGTTCCGTTCTGAAATGCCTGCTCGCGAGCATCATTGTTGCGCCGATAAGACTCAATCAGCTTTTTGCCGTTGAGACACCACTGCATGCACTGGCAAAGTTCGATGTTATCGACATTCGGGTTCGCCTTAAAAGGAACAATCAGGAAGAGCGTATCCACATCATTTGGCCCGTGGGAAGCATCGAATTCAATGTGTACGAACATCGCATCATGATGAGAGCCAGTGGGCAGATTCATGACAAAATCTCTGTATGGCAACCGCATCATAATGTCAGAATAAATCGGTGCGTCCTCAGTCTCAGCCAATGTCCTGAGAAATTCCGGAGCAAAATTATATACGGTTTTTGCTGCACGCCAATAGTTTGCGACGTATGCCATCGAAAATTGTGCGGCAAGTTCCCCATCCATTGCATCTGCTGCAATCTGACCATTTTGGATAAGGCGGTGCCCAAGCGGAATAAATTCACTTACATAGTAGTCATAGCCTTTATCCAGTAGCTTATTAGCCCCAGAATTCACAAGAAACTGGCTGCTCTGCTCGGCATACCAGAGAGCACTGTTCACAATGATATTATCCACGATATTACCTCACTGCCAACACAATTTTATTGTCCCGTCAACAAAGAGAATCTGGCTGTACTCCTCACCGTCAAGAACGATGCAGCGGTCCTCGCCGTGTTTGTGAGCGCCGGTACAATACACAGTTTTGTTATTGATAGCCGGGATGGACGGTGCCTTTGCCAAAACCAGCTGACCGCGCATGGCGCAGATGTCGAGAAAAGAAATAATGTGGTCGCCCACCCTGGAAAACCTCCAATCTTGTTCACAGTGCTTTGATTTGGAAAGAACCCTCGACATGCGGCAGCGGCTCGTTTGTCACTTTCAGAACGGAGCTATCTCGTTTCTCTGTCGCATATCGAATGGTTTTAAGAATCTCGTATGCCAGTTTGCTGTTGTAGGCAAGTCCTGAATTTGAAATGCCAAAGTTCCCATTCCAACCAATTCCCATCCTTTTGAGCTGCGGAATTAGAAGGTCTCGGGCTTCGATGACGCCTGTTCCGTTCCAGCGGGCATCGTGATATGCCTGGAAATGCTGCTCATCGTTACCAGAAATGTCAAGCATTTCATAAATGACACCAAATTGACCCATCAAAATGCGAGAATATGTATCCAGTGCATCGGCAACGACTTTCCAGAAAGGAGTATCTAAGCCGATACTGTATTTATACGGAGCATCCTTTTCCGGCAGTTCCCGTGCATGATGCAGCATATCTTCCAGTATTTCGCTGCACTTGTCGGAATAGCTTTTAACAGGAGCCGTTACGTTGATAGCCGTCAGAGTAGCACAAGCACTTGCTATGTCTGCCTCACTTGCTCCATAAGCCTCTCCAACCTCTTTGCAGATAGAGGAAAAATCGTTGCTATAAAACGTCATCATGATGGTGAGAGCGTGCAGGATGAAAGAGTACTGCTTGCTCGTGAAATCAATGTACATACGGCAAAAATCCTTTCATTTTCTACACTTTAATTATACCGCGACTCGCAATTTCTCACAACGGAAAGCATCAAATGGTAACAGTTTATACATATTTTTGCAAACAAAAAAGCCGCCTCCTTATGGAAGCGGCTGGACCCTTATTTTACAGCTTTTCTGATTTCGAGCTCGTGCTCATAGCAGCTTTTGCAAATCAGATAGCCAATGCCAATATCGTTCTGGATGGCCACAGACGTATATGCGTTGTGCTCGTTGATGGTACGTCCGCACGCAGCACAATTGAGTTCTTCGTTGGCATGAACCATGATGTCGCAATGCCCGTTCTGAGGTGGGGTGTACGGCGTATATTGCTTCTTGATGAAATCGTATTTCTGCATTTTATGGCACTCCATTATTCATTGTTTTCTTTCGCTATTATATCACAAATTGTGGTGCTAAACAAGAAAGCAGTCCCCCATAAATTTACGAACAACCGCTGACTTTGGAGATTGTGACGTTTGCTGAAGGATTTGTACCTTTGAGCAGTATCCTGCCGTTAGATTTACGGACTGATTCCGTGAACTTCCTCACCAAAACCTTGCAGCTATAGATGAAACATTCTGCTTTCAAACTTTGGTAGGAATCCAATCCACAATTTGCGGAACAAAGTCAGCCAGTCGGAACATTGCAGCGGAACAATATCAATGTATTTTCGATATTGTTCCGAACAGATAAATCAGTGATAAATGAAGATGCTTTTGGTTCCTGGACAGTTTCATTGTTTTGCTGTATGATTAGAGTATAACAATTATAATGATACGAAAGAGATTAAATGCGGCGAGGTACAATCAAAATGGATGTGACAATGCAGACGGTTCTCCGGCTCCATGAGCAAGGTATACCCAGAAGAACCATTGCCAAACGTGCAGGCATCTCATTGCAGAAAGTGCGCAAAATATTGATTACTGCCGGTGCCTGGTCGGATGAAACATCAGAAAAAATCGGGAAGATGCGGTCAAATGGTATGTCAGTTCCGGAAATTGCAGAAGAATTGGGTGTAAAAACCAATACTGTTTGGAGCTATTTGCCGTACTCTAAAGGCATGTATAATCAAGAATACCCGACCATTAACGCCATTCGGGTCCGAAATTCGAAGCGAAAAGCAAAAGAAAAAGCCCTCACCTGCACGGATAACGCACAGAATGAGGGCAGTGGCGCTTGCTGAAGGATTCGAACCTTCGGACAGTTTCCCATCGTCGGTTTTCTGGACCGATTTCATCAACCACTCGAACAAGCAAGCAGATGGCGCAGAGGGTGAGATTCGAACTCACATGCCGCGATTTCCGCGACGGCAGCTTAGCAAGCTGCTGCCCTACCGTTAGGCGACCTCTGCATAATGCACCTTTTAACGTAGGTGCGACGTAGTGACCCCTAGCAGACTCGAACTGCTAACTCCACGGTGAAAGCGTGGTGACTTGGACCAATTTGTCGAAGGGGCCATATTGGTGTGTCGGACTGGATTCGAACCAGCGAACCGTAACGGAACAGTTTTACAGACTGCCTGCTTTATCCACTTGCATACCGACACATATGGTGCTTCCGGTTGGAATTGAACCAACTGCACGCGGTTCTTCAGACCACTGCTCTACCAACTGAGCTACAGAAGCATATGGTGACCTGCGTGGGAGTCGAACCCACAACCTTCAGTCTGAGAAACTGATGACTTACCCTATTCGTCGAGCAGGCCATATGATGCCGCATCATGCGGCGGGGATTATGCGATGACTAAGATGTCATCTATCTTGGTATCCAGCATCGCTGCCAATATCACAAGGTTATCAATGGTTGGAAGCGCGGTTCCAGCTTGCCATTTGGCGACTGCCTGCGTGGATACGCCAAGCGTATCAGCCACATCTTTCACCTTGATGCCTGCTGCTTTTCGCAGCGTCTTAATGTTGGCACCGGTTTTCTGAATATCAATAGTAGGAACGTTCATTTTTCTTGCTGCCTTTCTGTGTTGCAGGCAACAAAAAAGCTGCCTGCCGAAATCTCGACAAGCAGCGTGTGAAAATGCAGTTATCGTTTAGAGGACGCACCGCATCTGTACATGGTCTGTTTTTGCCTGTCGAGGAGTATGAGAAACAAAACTGCGTTCATAAGAGTTGAACTCAGATTCATAACTATACTCGGCAAACGACATAACATTAACAGTGTTGCACAGCATTTTGGGGTATCTCCTTTCGTTTCGTTCTGATATTATTATACCATGTTTTCGCAAGTTCGCAATCAACTTGTGGTTTAGTTTTTTGGTCTGTATACTCTCCAAAACAAAAAGCCGCCTCTTATGTGAGGACGGCTTTTCTTATTGTGGCAGGGGCAACACGACTCGAACATGCAACACGCGGTTTTGGAGACCGCTGCTCTATCACTTGAGCTATACCCCTAAAATGGCAGTTGTTGTACTGCCGGACATGGTACTCCCCGAGGGATTCGAACCCTCAAAATAGTGCGGTTTGAGCGCACTGTGTCTGCCAATTTCACCAGAGGAGCTTATGGCGGGCGTAGCAGGATTTGAACCTGCGACACACGGATTAACGGTCCGCCGCTCTGCCTACTGAGCTATACACCCACAAAAGTGGCAGATAATGCTCTGCCGGGCATGGTGCGCTCGCGGGAAGTCGAATCCCGAACACCCCGATTAAAAGTCGGGTACTCTACCGATTGAGTTACGAGCACTTGTCGCGCATCTTCCGTGCCTTGCTTATGGGAACACAGCTTTGAGGAATCTCACTTCCGATGCGCATGAAAGTGAGCGTTGGCCGAGAATGGTCGAGTCGAACAACCGTTGTCAGGGTCAAAGCCTGATGCCTTACCGTTTGGCGAATCCTCGAAATATACATTATGTATAACAGCATACACTTTAATAAGCCTGGCTGGAATTCACTCCAGCGGCATTAGAATGACCTGATTTTGATTTTCTGCATCAAAAAAGCACCCATCAGGCGTTGTGCGTCTGACAGGTGCTCATATCGTGCAGAGTATGGAAAACAACCGATACTTGGATGATTTTATTCAACCATCACTGCACTATGATTTGCACAAACAGGCAACACAAAACAGCCGAAGAGATTCCAATTGCTCCACAGCTTTTGCAATTTATTCTGTTTGTTCATCATAGCAGCAAACATCGTGCGGTTTTCCTTTCATCAAATTCAGTGCCTTAATTATACAATATGTAAAAGCCAAAGTCAAGGCTTTTTGCAAAAATAATGACAGGTCCGTGTTCAGCGCTTGGCCGATTTCCAATGTGCAATCCGCGCTATCGCATCTGAGAGCGGTATGCCCTCATACGAGTGCAGCCTGCCCAAAGCATCTGCCATCTTGGCTTCATAGTCAGCCAAAGCCAGGTCGATAGGCACCGTAATTTCGGCAGAGCCATCTGGCGTTTCCAGAACGGGTGTCCTTGTGCTTTTCCTTTTAACACTCCAATTTCTTGCCAGCAAGTAGTCGTACAGCGCATACGGATTGATAGCGTTTACACCATTCGCCGACGATAGAATCGTATATGCCCGCTTGTATTTTCTGGTTCTTTCCAAGTCTTTTTCGGTTGGAGCGTGAGGAAGCCTGGTTAAGTCCATATTGCTGCGCAGGTCCGAGAGCTTTACTCTGATAGCAATAGAATTTTGCTGAATATACCAAAGATATTCAGCATACGATATACCCTTGCTATGGGTCAATGCACTCACAGCGTCAGCAACTTCTTTTGGAAACCCCGTTCTGATGTCTTCTATTGTGATGGATGTATCTTCGACAGTATCATGCAGAAATGCCACAGTTTCAGCAATGGGGTCACCTTTTACGCCTTCTGCTACAACTGCAACGTGTGCTCGGAAATAGTCCTTTCCTGCCTTATCCTTTTGTCCAGCATGAGCCTTAATAGCCCAAGCGCTGGCCTTGGCTACCATCTCGATGTCAGACTGTTTTGTCATGGCGTTTCCTCTCAATCTGTATTTTCTTTAGTATACATTGCCTCATTCAATATAGCAATCTGTTTCCTTGTGTCACTTACAAAAAAGCAAAAAGCCGGGAGAGTCCCGGCAAACATGGCGGTCAGAGTGGGATTCGAACCCACGGACGTTTTTGGCGTCGCTGGTTTTCAAGACCAGTTCCTTAAACCACTCGGACACCTGACCAAAAAAGGATGGGGCGGAGCCGAAGCCCCGCCCCACAGCAAGGAGAAAACTATCGGATATCGTCAGAGGATGGCAGATTTAGTGGATGCCCAGGGAAGCGGCATAAGCAGCTTCACGAGCGGCAACCTGTGCCTGCAGAGCAGCGATGGAAGCGGCGTAGGCGGCTTCACGCTTTTCGGCAGCAGCCTGAGCTTCAGAGGTAGAAGCGTACTGGGGTTCGTTGCCAGCCAGTGTGCCAGCATAACCCTTGACGCCATCAGCGCCCTTGACAGTCAGGACTTCGTGACCACAATGGTCACAGACGTAAACGTTACCCTTGCGGGTCCAGTTGTGATAGCCACAGCTGGTGCAGACGGTGTACTCATTGCCCCAAGTGCCATTGGCAATAGCGGCGGCAATTTCACCGTGCTCAGAGACTTCAACGTTTTTGCGAGGAGCGGTCGGAGTAGTGGTGGTAGTACCGTTGCCCTTGTTGGAGCCGGTAGAAGTGTTATCCTTACCGGTGTTGTCCTTATCGGGGGCCACTACGTCGCCCTTGTCATCGGGAGTGGTGGTGCCGCTGTCGCCGGTATTGTCGCCCTTGTTGTCACCCTTATCGTCGGGGTTGGTGACATCGCCCTTGTTGTCATCCTTGCCGTCATCGGGAGTGGATGCAGTAGTGGCTTTCAGGGTCAGGACATTGTCGTGAATGTCATCGCCCAGGTAGTAGAACAGGCGGTCATGGTTCAGGCTCTTGCTGGACGCGGTGTAAGTATCGCCGGAATCGGTGGTCCATGCTTCAACACTCTGACCGTCAACATTGCCGGGGAAAGTAGCGGTATCAGTCTCGGTCAGTACCGTGCTGCCATCAATCTGATAGTTGATGGTGATGGAACGCGGATTGCCTTCGGCCGCATAGCAGGAAGTGATGCCGTCAGCGGTGAACCACTGGTCAACTGCATCGTACGGCAGAGTGTCACCAGGATAGTAGTTGTAGGTGTAGCCGCCGTGGCCCTGCAGGGTAATCCAGTAGCCGTAGTCATACTGACTTGCCGGGAACGTCATAGAGCCGCCCGGAGCCAGGTCCTGGGAAGAACCGTTGCTGAAAGAGAAATGATAGGTGTCACCGGTGGCTGCGAATGCTGCGACAGGCAGACAAGTTGCCATCATACCGGCTGCTGCAATCCCTGCGATTGCTTTGATGATTTTCTGATTACTCATGCTTGTACTCCTTTGTTATTTGATTTTTCGCCTATTTATCTGCATTTATTCAGATACCGATTCGGAGAGAAATCAGCCGCAGTATTGCTGCGTTGTCCACCATCCGCCGCGTGGAGGCTTTCTCATGGATGGTTGACGAAGCAGATATGTGCCTCGCCAGTGCCGCAACCGTCTTCGCCACTCGACACAATTTCGGTTTGAATTTATCCCCGTAAAATCGCATGTCCATGCTGCGCGGAGAGGATAAAATTCTTCGTGGTATGGTTTCGGAGTTCCGCGCCTGATTGGCCGTACTACACGCAATGCAGTACAATACCCCAGATACCTTTGGCGAAAGGAAGCGAAAGGGTGTCTGGATGGAGAAGGGAGATGGCCTCGAACCATCGATACCCTGCTTTGCGGCAGGTGCTTTATCCAGCTAAGCTATCCCTCCATGATGGCGGGTCAAGCCCGCCAAATAATCTTACGCAAACTGGAAGTCGCCGTACTGAGTCACGGCGCGTTCCAGGCGCAGAGGAATGGTTTTTGTGCTCTTCTGAGTGATGTCCTCGCGTGCTACCTGAGCTTCACTCACGCCAGCCGCCTGCAGGACTTCATACAGATTGGAAGGACCAGTACCAGCATAACCACAGGTCAAGCCATTAACCTGAAGCGTGAAGCCGTGCAGATGCGGTGCCAAGCCGGGAACGAAATCGAGTTCAACAATGACCTCGTCGCTCTTGTCGTTTACACGGTTGACAGCGATGGCGCGGATGTTCCGGTTGCCAAACATTTCAATCAGCTTTTTTGCCGCTGCTGCGGTTTCAATCGTGGACGTACCTTCGACATTGATAATTGCCTGCTCCATTGGTATCATCTCCTTTCTGCTTAGAGTTGTCATGCACTGTAGCAGATAACGCTCTGCCATGCGGGACTTTACGTCGCCCATTCGTGTTCGGTTCCGGTGCCGACGACTTCCGACAGGACTTAGCCAACCGCCAACAGGTGCATGCCCCCGTTGGAAGCTTCTTGGGCGGTTTCTCAAAGAGCGCGTCGCCCAATCGGACCGTGGAGCTGATAGTCGGGCTCGAACCAACGACCTGCTGATTACGAATCAGCCGCTCTACCATCTGAGCTATACCAGCATGGCAGGATGTTTTATGCTTGTTATCATCCCCAATCAGGGCAGCCAACCCTGCATCAAGCACCATTCGGTAGCCACACCGATGGATTCTGTATTGTACCCTCTTCACCGTTTTCCGGTCTTATTCGCGACTAACACCGGGACTTTCGAATACTTTCAGGCACAGCACCTGTTTGTCTATTATTTTTGAGGCTGTCTCATCGACATTCGGACAGCGGACCACAAGTGGACCATGCTCACCAAGTTTAACGTCGTGGCGTACGGTGACTGCGACGTGTGGAGCAAGTAGCGGGGGTCGAACCCGCGTCTCCGCCTTGGAGGGGCGGAGTATTAGCCGTTATACGATACCTGCATAAGATTGCGGGTGAACCCTCACTTAGCCCCGCCATGATGTTCGTTTAGGAGGTAGTCGGCCCCGAACGCCATCTTTACACCCTCTGGCAATCTTGCGAATCCACGTTGCTGACTGGGCAAGGGAATCCAAGAAAGCGCTTGGGTGTTGGTCAACTTCAAATTTTGAGCCCTGTCGTTGATTCCCTGTCAAATCGGGTTAACGGTTGTCGTTGGGCTGTGTGTGAGACTGCAGCGAAACTTACCAGTTGCCGTGCAGCAATCTCGCCTTTACGGCTGTGTCGCGTCTGGATGCGCCCCGACTTGACGGGGATGCTCGTACGTTTGCATGCTTCTAAGACATTCGTCAGCAACTGCTAGAGTCACTGTCCACCACCCGCCACGAGGAGGCCGCCTTAATGGGTGGCATGCTGTCCGCCAGATGTTGTGTATAGCATCGTATCATGTGATTTCGATACATCCAACGGATAGCGTCTGGAGCTGGAAATCGGACTTGAACCGATGACCGACTGATTACAAATCAGTTGCTCTACCAGCTGAGCTAAACCAGCAAATACAAACATTAGCCAGATGCCCGGAACACGGAAACATCTGTTGCCCACCGTCCGCCGCGTGGAGGCTGTTTGCTTGGACGGCTGGCGCGGAGTTACCCGCGCCGTATGGGAAATAAAGAGGTAAGAAAGGAAGGATATTACTATGAAACGGATGATTTTCACGCTTCACCTGTGTCAGCTCAAATGAAGCCATGCGACCAAGATTGGGGAAAGGAAAACCTTGATGTCTCAGGAGCCGTTCCTCTTCCTGAGAACAATTGTATTATACCATATATGTGGTATCCGGTCAATGAAAAGACACAATATATAGTGTACAAATTGTAAACAAACATTAAGATACCACTACATCTAGTGGTTGGGGCAGCAGCGACACAAATGCCTTGTAGTCCCGGCAGATTGCAGGAAGGTCAGCAAATCATCGGCCGAGCTTACCCTGGAAACTATAGCGCCGCTTTTCGCGTACAGGTCGGCAATGGAATCTTCCTGCCCCTATGGTTAAGTCCTTCCCAAGAAAACGCACCCACTGTGTATGCTTGATTGGCTTGCTGTCGAAAGCACAGTGCTCGTCATGATAATCCGGCATCAGTTTCCGCTGGAAACACCTCGTACACGCTGACATACAGCATCCCCGGCTTGTAGTCAGCGTACTCAACCAAGCGTTTTTGGTCGTATACTTTCACGTCAGAGTTATCGTCCGCTGTGAGCCAAAGATATTTCACATGTTCGGCATAGCGCGGGTCTTCGATACGATAGCTCTGCCCCTCTTTGATTTTCAAATGACGTGCATTTGCTTGGGCACGCGAAAACTCAACGAATGCGCCGTAGTCGCCAATCACGATTCGGTTATACCCGCTGGCAATGACCGTGCCGCTTCTGGTTTCGAGTTTGGTCGTATCGCCGGACATATTGCACCATTCCGGCAAAGTTTCTTCAAATTCTGCCCGCACATCCTTGAAAAAGGTACGTGGGATGGGCTTGTACTTGTATTCGTCGGCAAGCTGCTCTTGATATTTAAGCATCCGAGCGCCGGTTTCCGAGATTTTGTGCTTCATGATTAACTCATCCACTTCTTTTCCCACTGGTCGTACTCAGCGACTTCTCGTTTTACGGTTTTGCCGTCTTTCTTATATACAGTGATACGTTGTGCATAGTTCACCGTGTGCTTTTGTAGCTGTTGCAGAGCTTCTTCCTCTGAGCTTGTTTTTGTAACTCCGCGATAGGAACCACCAGAGCCTAAGATTTCGGGTTCGTACCAACCTGTCTCATAATGCACAGTCTGTTTGACTGCTTCATCCAGAACAACTTTCCCCTGCTCACCGTAGTCACCCGTATAGCTGCTT